>OIYU01000133.1_pt1 | contig 59465 bp, 49 predicted proteins | sample 1588321 | NCBI WGS metagenome assembly OIYU01 (sample SAMN03283258) | human gut metagenome | biome: human-associated habitat; material: feces | host: Homo sapiens | place: USA | collected 2013 | reverse complement strand
TCCCGTACGTGGGACGACCGCCGCTTGCGTTAGCTGCAATGAGTTGTGCGATTAGAGGCCTAGGATCTCCTTGACCTTGGCGATGATGGCCTCGTCGGTTGCGTTGGCAAAGAAGTACTCCTGGAAGTGCTCGCCGGCAAGTGCGCCCTTCACCAGGTCCTGGTCGAGCTCGTCCAGGATGTCGACGAGCGGACGCATGGTCACAGCGCGGACGCCGTCGAGGATCTTCTTGTTGCGCTGCTCGGGCTCAACACGCTCGGCAGGATAGCCGTTGCCCGAACCAAAGCCAAAGAGCTTCTCGAAGGTGTACTCGAGATTGAGCTCCTGGCCCCAGCCGTTCTTGAGGGCGAAGGGCATGGCGACGGCGTTGCCATCGTTGACCTGGGCAAAGGTGTAGGCGTCGAGCGGGTCGGCAACGTGGCCGCACAGCACGCCGGGGAAGGAGTTGCAGGCGAGCATGGCGCCCTCGCCGGTGCCGCAGCCGGTCACGACGTAGTCGGCAGCGCCGGAGTTGAGCAGCACGGCGGCCAGGATGCCGTTCTGCACATAGGTGAGGGGCTTGGAGTCGGCGTCGGCATACATGCCATAGTTAAAGACGGTGTGGCCCATGGGCTCGACAACCTTCTTAAGGGCAGCCTCGATCATAGGGTTCTTGGAGTTCTGAGAGTTCTCATTGATCAGAGCGATTTTCATTGCGAATTACCTTCCTATTTCTAACTTGCGGTGGAATAGTTCCTATTTATCCTGATAGATGGCCTATACAGGAACTATTTCACCGCAACTATTACATTGGCCTTAATGTGGGCGTGCGGTGAGCGAGCGGGCTTGAGGCGGAGCAGGTTGCCTTGAAAGAGGAGGGAAGCGTACTTGGGTACGCGACCGACGATTGAAAGGCAAGATGCCCGTCTCAAGCCCGCGCAGCGCCTAAGCAGGTTGCTTGCCGATGTAAGCCAGAATGCCGCCGTCGACGTAGAGGATGTGGCCGTTGACGAAGTTCGATGCATCGGAAGCCAAGAACACGGCGGGGCCCTTCAGGTCCTCGGGCGTGCCCCAACGGGCGGCCGGCGTCTTGGCAATGATGAACTGGTCAAACGGGTGACGGCTGCCGTCGGGCTGTGTCTCGCGCAGCGGCGCGGTCTGCGGCGTGGCGATGTAGCCGGGCCCAATGCCGTTGCACTGGATGTTGGCCTCGCCAAACTCGGAGCAGATGTTCTTGGTGAGCATCTTCAGGCCGCCCTTGGCCGCGGCATAGCCGGCGATGGTCTCGCGGCCCAGCTCACTCATCATCGAGCAGATGTTGATGATCTTGCCGTGGCCCTTGGCGATCATGCCGGGCAGGCAGGCCTTGGACACGATAAACGGTGCGTTGAGGTCAATATCGACGACGCGGCGGAAGTCCTCGGCGCTCATGTCGAGCATCGGGGTACGCTGGATGACGCCGGCGTTGTTGACCAGGATGTCGGGTGTGGTGCCAAAGTCGGCCTCGATCTTGGCGATGAGCTCGGCAACGACGGCCTCGTCGGTGACGTCGGCAACATAGCCGTGAGCGTCAAAACCCAGCTCACGGTAGTGCTTCTCGGCCTCGGCTACTTTGTCGGCGTGACGGGCGTTAAAGGCGATTTTGGCGCCGGCCTCTCCGAGCGCCTCGGCAATGGCCATGCCAATGCCGTAGGTGGCGCCGGTCACGAGCGCGACCTTGCCATCCAGGCGGAAGCTGTCCATAAGATCAGACATAGCGATCCTTTCAAAAGAAACGTTCATCTATAAAAGTCATGCTTCTCATACAAGGTCAGTATAGGTGAAGCGGCGTAATAGCCACCCCTTATTTCCTAAAATCAGGTGAACGTTCACTTTTAAAAGGCGAACGGCAGTCTTGTCCTTGCCGCACGGACGTTTATTCGCCCTGTTCCTGCGTGCCCTCTGCGATCATGTTGCGGTTATACACCAGGTGCAGATACATCGCGTCGTGCGCGGCGGTGGGATTGCGCGAGGCGATGGCGTCGGCCACATCGCGGTGCGTGCGGATAGTTTCCTCGACGAGCTTTTTGCCGGTCACGTCGATAAAGAGGGGGACGGATGCCTTGAGCACGCCCATCAGGCGGGGAACGACGAGGTTTCCGGAGCTCTCGGCAATGGCATTGTGGAACGCGGTGTCGGCGGCGGAGTAATCCTCACCGGCCTCGGCCAGGCGCTCGGATTCGTCGCAGAGCTCTTTGATACAGACGACCTGGTCGTTGGTTGCGTGCTCGGCTGCCATGCGTGCAATCTGCGGCTCGATCATAAAGCGCACCTCGAGTAGGTCGCGCGCCAGACGCTGCTTGTCATCGATAAAGGTAAAGCCCAGCGGGTCGTCGGCAACGCCGGGGTTCGAGGCCACATAGGTGCCCGAGCCCTGCTTAATGCGCACGATGTTGCGCGACTGCAGCAGCTTCATGGCCTCGCGCACCGTGCTCCTGCCGGCGCCCAGGCGCTCGACGAGCACGGCCTCCTTGGGCAGGCGATCGCCTTGCTCAAGATGCTCATCCAAGATCAATTGAATGATTTTCTCGGAAATCTGCTCGGGGAGTCCCGATTCGGCGCGGGCCATAGCTATACCTTTCATTACAAAATTCATCTGAGCTATTTTAGCGCACCACGGATGCGATATTGGCCGCTGGATTTGAGTCGGGCGGCTTAGATATACCGTTCGCAGCGCAAATACGACCGTTTACCAAATACATCAGATGTATTTCGAACAAATTTCAAAATGAAACATCAGACCTTTCCAAAACACGCTATAGTCATCAGATGAATTCAAAAGGTCTGATGAATTGGAGGAAAGATGTCAGACCCAACGTTTATGGCTGACCCCACCAGGTTGGTCATCGCCGCCATCATAGGCATCGCGCTGCTGCTTGCGCTCATCATCAAGTTCAAGCTGCACCCCGTGCTGTCGATGATGGTCTCGGCGCTCGTGATCGGTATCGGAGCCGGCATGCCGCTCGACATGGTGGCAGACACCGTCACCAAGGGCGTGGGCACCACGCTGCAAAACATCGCCCTGCTCATTGGCCTGGGATCGATGTTTGGCCAGATTTTGGAGGAGAGCGGCGGCGCCAAGAAGATCGCCCAGACCTTCATTAACACCTTTGGCCAGGGCCACTCCAGCTGGGCGCTGGGCATCACCGGTCTGGTCATCGGCACCACGGTGTTCTTTGAGGCCGGCGTGGTCGTTTTGATTCCGCTTGCGTTTAGCGTGGCATCGCAGACCAAAAAGTCGACGCTCTACTACGGCATCGCGCTGCTCGCGGGACTTGCCGCTGGCTATGCGTTTGTGCCGCCATCGGCCGGGTCAGTTCTGGTCGCCGGCACGCTCGGTGTCGACCTGGGCACCATGATCCCCGTCGGTATCCCTACCGCCTTCATCGCCATGGCGATCGCCGGCGTCATCTGGGGCCGCAACGTGGGCGGTCGCATCTTTACCGATGTTCCGGAGCACTTTACCTCTGCCGAGGGTGCGAGCGACGAAAAGGAGCTTCCCTCCTTTGGCATGGTGCTTGCCATCGTGCTCACGCCGCTTTGTCTGATTTTGCTGGGCACGTTGTCCTCTTATATCCCCATGCCCGCCGAACTCGCCTCGATTCTTGCCTTCCTGGGCAAGCCGTTCGTCGCTTTGACGCTCGCCACGCTCGTCGCGATGTATCTGCTGGGCGCGCGGCGCGGCTACTCCGGTGCCGAGCTCAAGGCCCTGCTCGACCGCTCTCTTAAGCCCGTCGGCATGATCTTGCTGGTCATTGCCTGCGGCGGCGTGATCCGCTGGATGCTGCAGGACTGCGGCTTGGGCCAGGTTATCGGCCCTATGCTCGAGGCCTCACCGCTGCCTTTGGTGGTCGTTGCCTTTTTGATTGCCGTCATGGTGCGTGCCTCTGTCGGCAGCTCCATCGTCGCTATGACCATGGCATCGGGCATTATGGCCGCCATGCCCGCGGTTGCCGGAGCCTCAGTGCTCATGCGTGCCGCTATCTGTCTTGCTATCTGCGGCGGTGCCACGGCCCTCTCGCACGTCAACGATGCCGGTTTTTGGATGTGCTCCTCGTTCCTGGAGATTGACGAGAAGACCACCCTCAAGTCCTGGACCGTTATGGAGACGCTCATCGGCCTTTCGGGTCTTGCCTGCGCCCTGGTGATTTCGTTCTTCGCCTAGTTCGCGTGGCTAAGCATCTTTTGCCGAGCGCATCGCTCGGTACCCATTTACACCTGATTCATTAACCAACGATTGGTACAACCGTTCAAATCAAAAGAGGAGAGCATCATGGACGAGAAGACCAAGGCACAGATTCAGCAGGAGGCAGCCGACCTGGTTGCCAAGCTGCAGCCGCGTTCCGGCAAGTTCCGCACCATCAGCCCCGAGATGGACCCGCTGCGTCTGGGCTCTGGCTGGACCATCGAGGATCTGGACAAGCCGCAGGTCATTATCGAGTCGACGTTTGGCGACTCGCACCCGGGTTCTGCCGGCCTGTTTGATCTGGTCGAGGAGGTCCGTGCTGGCGTTGCCGAGGCTGGCGGTCACGGTGCCCGTTACTTCTGCACCGATATCTGCGACGGCGAGGCCCAGGGCCACGACGGCATCAACTACTCGCTGCCCAGCCGCGACATGATCGCCAACATGATCGAGATTCACGCCAAGGCCACCCCGTTCGATGCCGGCGTCTTTGTCGCCAGCTGCGATAAGGGCCTGCCTGCGAACCTTATGGCCATGGGCCGCATCAACATCCCCTCCATCGTCGTTACCGGCGGTGTCATGGATGCCGGTCCCGATCTGTTGACCCTGGAGCAGCTCGGCGCGATTTCTGCCCGTTACGAGCGCGGCGAGATCTCTCGCGAGGAGCTTGAGTTTGCCAAGCACAACGCATGCCCCAGCTGCGGCGCCTGCTCGTTTATGGGCACCGCGTCGACCATGCAGGTTACCGCCGAGGCCCTGGGCCTTATGCTCCCCGGCACGGCCCTGCTGCCCGCTACCAGCTCCGACCTGCGTGAGTTTGCGCGCGAGGCCGGCCGCCAGTCCGTGTGGCTCTCCGAGCACAACCTGTGCCCCCGCGACATCGTGACCAAGGAGTCCTTCGAGAACCTCATCATGGTCCACGGCGCCATCTCCGGTTCCACCAACTCGCTGCTGCACATCCCCGCGATTGCCCGCGAGTTTGGCATCGAGATGTCCGCCGACGACTTCGATCGCCTGCACCGTGGCGCCCACTACCTGCTCAACGTTCGCCCCGCAGGTGAGTGGCCGGCGCAGTTCTTCTACTATGCGGGCGGCGTGCCGCGCATCATGGAGGAGATCAAGTCGATGCTCCACCTCGACGTTATGACCGTCACCGGCAAGACTCTCGGCGAGAACCTCGAGGACCTCAAGAACAACGGTTACTACGAGAAGTGCGGTCGTTACCTTGAGAAGTGGAATCTCAAGCGCGAGGACATCATCCGTCCGTTTGACCAGGCCTTCGGCACCGACGGTTCCATCGCCATCCTCCACGGCAATCTTGCTCCCGAGGGCGCGGTCGTCAAGCACACCGTCGTTCCGCGCGAGATGTTCCAGGCTACGCTCAAGGCCCGTCCGTTCGACTGCGAGGAGGACGCCATTCACGCCGTCCTGACGCACGAGGTCAAGCCCGGCGATGCCGTTATCATTCGCTATGAGGGACCCAAGGGTTCCGGTATGCCCGAGATGTTCTACACCACCGAAGCTATCGCCAGCGACCCCGAGCTGGGCGCGAGCATTGCCCTGATCACTGACGGCCGCTTCTCCGGCGCCTCCAAGGGTCCGGCTATCGGTCACGTTTCGCCCGAGGCTGCCGTGGGCGGCCCGATTGCCCTGATCGAGGAAGGCGACCTTATCCGAATCAACATCCCCGAGCGCTCGCTGTCCATCGTGGGCATCGCCGGTAAGGAGATGGAGCCGGCCGAGGTCGACGCCGTCCTGGCCGAGCGTCGAGCCGCTTGGAAGCCCAAGGCTAATCGCTATACCTCCGGCACGCTCAAGTTCTTTACCGAGCATGCAGTTTCCGCCATTCAGGGTGGCTACATGGAGTAGCGCCCATGCGCATCAAATATCTCCTCTCATAGATGCGCGGCACGAAAAGCTCCGAGCTTGCACGAGCTCGGAGCTTTTTTCGTCTGGATTGGGGACGCATAGCCGGACGTAAACAATTTGCGTCTGGTAATAAGCGTACGAAAGCGCAATTTACGTCTGCTTTAAATCCGTACGAAAACGGTTTTCGTCTTGCAGGGCAGTTGCCGTTTCTACAGTTCAACTTCCAGTTCGGCTTTGTGCTCGTAGAGGTAGTCGCGCATGTAGGGGATGGCAAATGAGACCTTGCCGTACGAGGGAGCCTCGATAATCGATTCTCTTAACAGGCGGCTGCGGACGGAACTCACCTGTTGAGGCGTTTTGTTTAGGGCATCGGTAACCATGCTGGTCGAGCTCGTCTGCCCCAAAGATGCCATGCTCAGCAGATAAACGATGCACGTGGGCGGAATGCGCCGCAGCGCGGGCTCAATCACCATGGCGCAGAAGCGTTCGCGTGCCGTTGCAATGCCACGCTCGGCTTCTTCTTCTCCAATAATCGTTGTATGTGCGCGTCTTGCCAACTGCCATGCGTAGTATCCAACGAGTTGGATCATGAAAGGATAGCCCTGCGTTGCCTCGGCAAGTTGGCCGGCAATACCTGGCTGCAACTCCATGCCAGACGCTTCAATGGTTTCCTCGAGGGAGTACGACACTTCGGTTACTGCCACAGCCTTCAGATCAAAGGGGAGGGCGCGGCGCAAAAACGCAAGTGTCTTTCCGTTGATGATGCTTTCAATCATCGAAGGCAGCCCAGCAAAAACAAAGGCGATATCAAGGTCTTCGCCGATAACCTGCTGAATCGCAATGGAGAGCGTTCGGACCTCATCGAGCTCTGCGTCTTGAACCTCGTCGAGAGTGATGAGCAGGCCATTTCCATTCTTGGATATTGTCTGTCTCATGGCGTCGCGTAGCGATGGGCCGATTCGCTCAATATCTATGCTGCCGATGGATATGCCAGCTACGGTGGGCTCAAATCTGGCGTGTTTGGCCTGGAATTTGGGCTGCAGCTGTTCGAGAATGCGCTGGCAAAGTCCCTCGGTTGCGACCTCTTTTATGACCGTCCAGCCACGGCTTTGCGCCAAACGTGAGCACTCGTCAAGGAGGACCGTCTTGCCCGTTCCACGGACGCCGGCTATGCGCATTAGGCGCCCAGGGGCACCAGGCCCGTTGGTGAGGCCTTCACTGAATTCTTCAAGTACATCTTCGCGGCCGATAATCGTGGGAGGTGTTTTACCTGCTGTGGGCTTAAAAGGGTTTGTTTGCATGTGAGCCGCCTTTGCTCAAGATATAGCAAGATATAGCAAAGTATAGCAAGATATAGCAAAGTATAGCAAGATATTGCAAAGCATAGTGAGATATAGCAACGTATAGCGCTGTTCTCGGGTTCTTACGGTGGTGCTATTTTCCGAATGCCGCGCGGATAAAGCGCTGGGCGAACAGCTTGTTGGCAACTCACGAGGGCTCGGGGTGCCAATTTGGGGTGCAGTAGTGCTGCGCCACGAAAAGGGCCTATCTACTACGTTTAAGCCGCAGGGGTCAACCATAGTCGGCTTTTTCGAAAATCGACAAGCTGTCTACCTGCGGTTTTGTTTTTGCACTTTTCAGCATGGTCTGGGCTCTCCGCGTTAACGTAGTAGATGGGCCCCTTTTGTGGCAAGGGGCCGACCTGCGGCTCAGGGTAGCCAAAAAAGCCACGTCCCAAAAAGACTGTTGGAAGTTGCGGTGGAATAGTTCCTGTTTTTGCTGCTGAAGGCTTTGAGCAGGAACTATTCCACCGCAACTTATGAGGGGGGCGGGGGATGCGATAGTATTGCATGGTGGTATTCGATTAACCGAGGCTTCATCCGAGGGCTTTATGGAACAACACCAGCATAATCAGAGCCTGCAAGATCAGGCATACACCGCATTGCGCTCCAAGATCATCTATGCCGAGCTCAGGCCCGGCACGCGTCTTTCGGCGATTGGTCTGGAAAAGGAGACGGGAATCGGGCGCACGCCCATTCGCGAGTCCTTTGTGCGCCTGCGTGAGCAGGAGCTGGTGGAAACGCGTCCCAAAAGCGGCACCTATGTCTCAAAAATCAGCATGGAGCGCGCCGAGAACGCCTGTTTCTTGCGCGAAAAACTCGAGAGAAGCGTGCTCATTAAATGCTGCTCTGCCGCCACACCCGAGCAGAAGTGTCGGCTCGAGCAGATTCTTGCCGAGTCCGAGTCGCTCGACCATAGCGAGACGCGTCGTTTCTTTGACCTGGACAACCTGTTCCATGAGACGTGTTTTGAGATTGCCGGCCGCCACATGTTGTGGGATTGGATGAAGAGCGTCAATACGCATTTTGAGCGATACAACTGGTTGCGTATGGTCTCGCAGGATCTGGATTGGGAGCCGATTCGTCGGCAGCATCGCCGGATTCTCGAGGCCATTAAAAAGGGCGATACCGACACGGCGAGCTATCTGGCCGAGACACACCTGCACCTGATGCCCGAGGAGCAGGGCCCGGTTATCGCCTTACATCCTGACTATTTTGAGCTGTCCAAAGACTCGGCCATCTAACTCGTTCCCTTCATTAGTTGCGGTGAAATAGGGATTGTTTTGCGGCTCTGATGGTGTAAGCAGTCCGTATTCCACCGCAAGTGCCGGGGCACATCGGGGCACGAAAACGCTGCGGCGCCGCTTGGAGGAAAAGACCGGAAGCAAGGGTCCATTCCTCCAGACGGTGCCGCAGCTGTTTTGATGGTTCGGCTTTTGTCGAAGTGTCTTAGTTGAGTGCGACTGCCAGCCGAGTAGGCAAAGCGGCTCGGGGGCGTGTCGCTTCCGTCACGTTCTATCAGCATACAAGACGGTTTTGGTTCTTGTTCGTGACGGAAACGGCGCGCTTCCGAGCCGCTTTAAAAGAAAGGGGGCGAGGTTTAGGGCACGCCCCCTTTCACGATAGAGAGCTAAACCTAGCCGCGGACCTTTTTGACGACGTCCATGGCATCGCGGGCAATCTGCTCGACCTTGGAGAAGTCGCCGTCGGCAAACAGGGCCGGTTTAACCATCCAGGTGCCACCGCAGGCGATGATGGCAGAGGAGCTCAGGTACTCCTCGACGTTGTCGGTGCTCACACCGCCGGTAGGCATAAAGCGGTGACCGACAAACGGAGCGGCAAGGGCCTTGATGGTGTTCAGACCGCCATACTGGGACGCGGGGAAGAACTTGGTGACCTTGAGGCCCAGGTTCTCGGCGGCGGTAACCTCGGAGGGGGTCACGGTGCCGGGAAGGACGGGCAGGTCGATGTCGATGCAGTGCTTCACGACGTCCTCGTTGTAACCCGGGGAGACGATGAACTCGGCACCGGCTGTGCGGGCCTGCTCAACCTGCTCGACGGTCAGGACGGTGCCGGCACCAACGCACATCTCGGGCTCGGCCTCGGCCATGGCGGCGATGCACTCGGCGGCGCAGGCGGTGCGGAAGGTGACCTCGGCGGACTTCATGCCAGCTGCCATAAGGGCGTGGGCGAGCGGGGCGGCGTCCTCGACCTTGTCGAGCACGACGACCGGCACGATGCCCAGGGACTCAAGCGTGGTGTAGAACTGATCGAACATGATGTTCCTTTCGATGTATGGCGCGCATGGGCGCGTGATTGCCAAATATGCTGGCCAGGAGCCGATTTTGGATTGGTTATCGGAGGCACTGCTTGGGGTTCAAGCAATTCCAAAACCGGCTGCTCGACCAGTCATGTAGGGAATGCCAGGCAAAACCGGAATGGGACTGGTGGTTTTGCCCGACCGGAGGAATCGGGGAGCGGGCCGCAGGGGTATGGGATTGGAAAGCTGCGGCCCGCGGAATGGGGAACGAATTAACGGGCGACGCGGGTGCCACCGTCGGCGGCGTTGGCCACAGCGGCGATCTCGTCGGCGGTCACCAGGTTGGAATCGCCCTTGATGGTGAGTTTGAGGATCGAGGCTGCAATTGCGTAGTTGACGGCGTCCTGCGGGTCAAAGTCGTTGATGAGGGCATGGACGAGGCCGGCGTTGAAAGCGTCGCCGGCGGCAACGCCCTCGAGCACGTGTACGTCGTGAGCAGGGGAGAACCAGTGCTCACCGCTCTCGGCGTCAAAGAGCATGCCCATCCAGATGGAGCGCTCGACGCAGGAGATGTTGCGGACGACCGAGGCGACCTTCTTGCAACCGTACTCGGCGCAGATCTGACGGGCCATCTCGACGTAGGTGTCACGCTCCTCGATGCCGTGGGCAAGGGAGCCGGAGACGCAGGTCATGCCAAGGCCGGCAGGCGCATCCTCGTCGTTGGCGATGCAGATGTCGACGAGCGGCAGGAGTTCCTTCATGGTGGCCTGCGACTTCTCGGGCGACCACATCTTGCCGCGATAGTTCACGTCGCACACGGTGGTGATGCCCTTGGCGCGGCAGACGGCGAGCGCCTCCTTGCAGGCGGCGGCCATCTCGTCGGAGACGGCGGGGGTCACGCCGGAGAAGTAGAAGACATCGATGCCCTTGAGGATCTCGTCCCAGTCAAAAACATCGCGCTTGGCCATGTTGATGGCAGAGTACTTGCGGTCGTAGACGCAACCGTTGCCGCGCTGCGAGGCACCGACCTCAAACACATAGGAGCCAAGGCGGTCGCCCTGACGCACGACGCGCGTGGTGTCGACGTCGTAGGCCTTCAGCGAACGCAGGGCGCACTCGCCCAGACGGTTGGCCGGGACAACGGAGACGTAAGCGGCCTTGTCGCCCTGGTAGGCGAGAGAAAGAGCGGTGTTGGCCTCGGCGCCACCGTAGCGGACGTCAAACTCGGTTGCCTGCTCAATGCGCAGATGGTCTTTGGGCGAGAGCCTCATCATGATCTCGCCGAAGGTAAGAACCGTTTTACCCATGGTCGCGCAGCTCCTTTTACTCGTGCGTACACCTTTGATATGGCGTTGGCACGCAGGTGCCAAGACGGTAGGGTGCGTCTTTGCACCTCCGTGCCAACGCTTGCCGAAATCGGTTTACGAAATCGTTTTCGTTTCGAGTTGTAGTATACTCACCTACAGCGTTTTGCAACCGAGATTTTTAAAAAATGTCTAAAATGGCTCAGACTGCCGACATTGGGAAACGGGGTGCGCTATGGCGCAGATGAGAATCAAGGACATTGCCGCCGAGGCGGGCGTGAGTCCGGCCACGGTCTCGCGCTATCTCAATAACCGCCCCGGGCAAATGACCGAGGAGACTCGTGCTCGCATCGCGGCGGTTATCGAGCGCACCGGCTATCGCCCGCGTGCCGCCGCGCGCAATCTGCGCAGCTCGCGCACCAACCTCATTGGCGTGATCCTGGCCGACATCGCCAACCCGTTCTCCAGCGCCATGCTCGAAGGGCTTTCCGCCAGCGCCGCCGCGCGCGGCTGCTCGCTCATGACGGCCATTAGCGGCAACGACCCCGCTAAGGAAGCAGAGTCGATCACCAGGCTTATCGATGCCGGCGTGGACGGCCTGGTCGTCAATACCTGCGGTGGTAACGACGAGGCGATTGCCGCGGCAGCGGGACGCCTGCCCGTTGTGTTGCTCGACCGCGATGTTGCCGACGGCGGTGTCGATCTGGTGACATCTAACAACCGCGAGCTGGTCGCCGGGTTGGTGGACGCCTTGGCCGCTGCGGGCAGCGAGCGCCTGTGCATGCTCACCGAGGCAAGCGACGACAGCCCCGTGCGTCGAGAGCGCGCCGAAGCCTTTGCCGACGAGCTTTCTCGACGCGGCCTTGCGGGCGAGGTCGTCACCCTGGCCGACGGCGGTGCCACGGGCGTTGGCCGCTTGGACGAGACCATGCGTGACTATGCGGGCAAAAAACTCGGCCTTATCGCCGTCAACGGCCTGGTTTTCCTGCGTCTGACCGAGGCGCTGGCGCAGCTTGGTCCCTCGCTGCCGGCGGGGCTCAAGATCGCGACGTTTGACGACTACCCCTGGAACCATGTGCTCTTTGGCGGCGTGACCACGGCCGCGCAAGACACCCTCACCATTGCCGAGCGCGTGGTCGAGCGCCTGTCCGAGCGCATCGACGTTGTTACCACTACTGTGGGCGAGGCCGCAAAGCTCGCCCCCAAGCGCATCGAGATCCCCGGCCACATCGAACACCGCGCCTCGACCTCGCGCTAACCATTCGTCCGTGACGGCCTGTTCGCGCACGTTTTTTGAGCGCTTGATACGCTTTAACCCTGCGGAAACATTTTTCTGCGATAGTATCTGCGATATAGACCAGTCGAAACCCGCCCGAAAGAAAGGGGAGCGACATGAACCAGCAGAACATCGATTACGTACTCCGCTCCGTAGAGCAGCGTGACATCCGCTTTGTGCGTCTGTGGTTTGTCGACATTCTCGGCCGCCTCAAGAACTTTGCCATTAGCCCCGAGGACCTCGAGGTCGCTTTTGAGGAGGGTATTGGCTTTGACGGCTCCGCCATCGAGGGCTTTGCCACGCCCGAGGAAGCCGACATGCTAGCGTTTCCCGATGCTTCGACCTTCCAGATTCTGCCGTGGCGTCCGAGCCATAACGGCGTCGCCCGCGTGTTCTGCGATGTGTGCACTCCCGATCGTAAGCCGTTTGCCGGCGACCCGCGCGATGCCCTTCGCTGCATGTTCCGCAAGGCCGAGAAGGCTGGCTACCTGCTCAACGTGGGCGCCGAGCTGGAGTACTATTATTTCCCCGACGAGCACACCCCCGAGCCGCTCGACAACGTGGGCTACTTCGATCTTTCGGTGAGCGATGCCGCCCGCGACCTGCGCCGCAACACGGTCCTCACGCTCGAGAAGATGTCCGTGCCCGTGGAGTACACCTTCCATGCCGCCGGCCGCTCGCAGCACGGCATGAGCCTGCGCCACGCCGAGGCCCTGAGCATGTCCGACGCCATCACCACGGCCAAACTCATCATTAAGCAGCAGGCCTACGAGAGCGGTTGCCACGCATCCTTTATGCCCAAGCCGTTGGCAGGCGAGGACGGCAGCGCCATGTTCCTGTGCCAGTCGCTGTTCGACCACGACGGCAACAATGTCTTTTGGGGCGAGGACGACGAGAAGTACCACCTCTCTGACATCGCCAAGCACTACATGGCCGGCATCCTGGCGCACGCGCGCGAGATCAGCGCCATCACCAACCCCACGGTCAACTCGTACAAGCGCATCACCACGGGTGGCGACTCCGTGCCGCAGTACGCCACGTGGGGCCTGCGCAACCGCGCGAGTATGATCCGCATCCCGGTCTACAAGCCCGGCAAGCAGCTGTCCACGCGCATCGAGCTGCGCAGTCCCGATCCCATGGCCAATCCATACCTGGTCAACGCCGTCACGCTGGCGGCCGGTCTGGACGGCATCGAGCGCAAGCTGGAACTCCCGCCCGAGGCCACGGCCGAGACGCTCAAGCTCACCGACCGCCAGATGCTCGAGGCCGGCTACACGCCGCTGCCGCGTTCGCTCAAAGAGGCGCTCGACGTGTTTGAGGACTCGCAGTTTATGAAGGATGCCCTCGGCGAGCACATCCACAGCTTCTTCCTCAAAAAGAAGCGCGACGAGTGGCATAAGTTTGAGTCTACGATCACCGAGTGGGAGATCAAGCACTACCTGGCGAACTCCTAATCGCGCTGGCTTGTTCCAGTACGATTGAGCTCATTTCTTTGGAGGCCGATATGTCCGAAAAGAGTGCCCTGTTCATGGCGCGCACGACGCGCTTCCACGAGTTTGCCCGCAGCTTGACGACTACCCTGGGTGTCGAGGTGAGCCTGGCAACCCCCGATTCGCCGACTGCGGCGCACGACTTTGACCTGCTGATCCTCGATTCCGATGGCATCCGCAGCGACCGTATCGATCAGATTGCCAAGTGGCTCGACGATCGCGGCGGCGTCCCCATGTTGGTGATCGTCGACGACGAGGCGCTCGGCACCCTGCGCCTGCCCAATCACGCGCATGCCGACTTTGTGTGCCCCACGGCGACGCCCAACGAGCTCAAGGCTCGCGCGCAGCGCTTGATGGGCGAGGAGGAGACCGTCACCGCCGACGATGTGCTCAACATCGATAACCTCGAGATCAACCTTGCCACCTACCAGGTGACGCTCGATAACGAGCCCATCGACCTGACGCTGATGGAGTACTCGCTGCTGAGCTTTTTGGCGACGCATCCCAACCGCGCCTACAGCCGCGAGGTGCTGCTGCACCGCGTATGGGGCTTTGAGTACTGCGGCGGCACGCGCACCGTCGACGTGCACATCCGACGCATCCGCTCCAAGGTGGGCCCGCAGATCGCGGCGCACATCACCACTGTCCGCGGCGTGGGCTATCTGTTTAAGGACTAGCTTTTCACCACAAAGGGGACAGGCACCTTTGAGGTGGTTTTGACGCAGGTGCGGGTTCCTCTCGAATCTGCAGCAGAACTTAAGCCTTCCTAAAAGATTGCGTTCTCATACACGTTCGCCCGCATATTGGGGTACAACTCAACGTGAACAATGATGGCCCGCCACATGTTTGGCGGGCCTTTGGTTATTTGACGAAAGGATCGCAGCTATGAGCGAGTACGATTCCCAGCGTCCCCAGGATGCGGGCAACGCCGGCGAGACCCAGCAGCAGCCGCGCGTACAGGTTGAGTCGACGCCTGCCGGTAGCAACATTCCCTACGTGCAGGCTTACGACACGCAGACCGGCAAGCCGCTGGGCGGCCAACAGGTCGTGAACAAGCACACGGTGGTCAAGACCAAGACCAAAAAGCTGCCGATATTTATTACGGCGCTTGCCGGCTGCGCCTGCGGCGCCCTGCTGGTCATCGCGCTCATTATGAGTGGCACGCTCAACATTGGCGGCGGAAAGAATGCCGTGACGGCGGGTGCTTCGGGTTCGTCGACGCAAAAGATCACCATCGACTCCGAGGATACTACGCTGGCCGAGGCCGTTTCTGCCAAGGCCCTGCCCTCCGTGGTTTCCATTACCGCCACTTCGAGCGGCAGCCAGAATGGCTCGCTTTCGCAGTCTGCTGACGAGTCGGATAGCTCGGGCAGCGTCGGTTCGGGCGTGGTGCTCGATACCGAGGGCCACATCCTTACCAACAACCACGTGGTCGATGGTTACGACCAGTACGTGGTGACTATGGACGACGGCACCACCTACGAGGCCGAGTTCGTGGGTAACGATGCCTCGAGCGACCTCGCCGTCATCAAGCTCAAGGACGCCGACGCCTCCAAGCTCACGCCGATCGAGATCGGCGACTCCTCCAAGCTCAACGTGGGCGAGTGGGTTATGGCAATCGGCTCGCCCTTCGGCAACGAGCAGTCTGTTTCCACGGGCATTGTGTCGGCGCTGTATCGCTCCACGGCCATGAGCTCTACCAGTGGCAACACCATCTATGCCAACATGATCCAGACCGATGCCGCCATCAACCCGGGCAACTCCGGCGGCGCGCTCGTCAACGACAATGGCGAGCTTGTGGGTATTAACTCGCTCATCGAGAGCTATTCGGGCTCCAGCTCGGGCGTGGGCTTTGCCATTCCGGTTAACTACGCCAAGAACATTGCCGACCAGATTATCGACGGCAAGACGCCGGTGCATCCGTACATGGGCGCTACGCTTTCGAGCGTCAACGCGCTCAACGCCCGCACCAACAAGCTGAGCACCGATAGCGGCGCGTATGTGGCGAGCGTCGTCGAGGACGGTCCTGCTGCCAAGGCCGGCATTCAGGAGGGCGACGTCATCACCAAGCTGGGCGACGACGAAATCACGAGCGCCGATGGCCTGATCATCGCGCTGCGCAGCCACGAGGTGGGCGAGAAGGTCGAGATCACGCTTATGCGCGGCAAGGAAGAGAAGAAGGTCACCGTCGAGCTGGGTTCCGATGAAGAGCTGCAGAACCAGCAGCAGGACGACAGTTCGACCGACACCGGCAATGGCGGTATTACCGACGAGCAGCTGCGCCAGTACCTGGAGGAGCTGTTAGGCCAGCAGGGCCAGGGCCAGGGTCAAGGCTACGGCCAGGGCTACTAGCGAGCCGTTTCGCATATGCCGAAGCCAGAGGGGCTGTCCCATCAACGTGGGGCAGCCCCTCTTTTCTCATTGATCCGTTGGGGACGGAGGAAAACGGATCATTTAAAGCTGATAAGAGCATGGTTTGATCGCGCGATCCACCCCGGTCTGGCGGCTGCCGATTCGGTGCGGTTCGAAAGGGCTATTCGACCCCGTTGCGACCGGTGGTACTCTTGTATCCGTTTGAAATCGAGCGAAGGAGTGCCGCTATGGAGCAATCGAGCCTGTTTGGTGACGGCGTGGACATCGATACCGAAACGCCCGCGAGCACGGATGCCGCCGCACCGGCCGACGCCCGTGCCCAGGCGGCAGCGCGTGCGGCCGAGCTGCGCCACGAGCTCGATTACCACGCCTATCGCTACTACATGCTCGATGCGCCCGAGATCACGGATGCCGCCTTTGACAAAATGCTCGTTGAGCTGCAGGAGATCGAGGCGACCTACCCCGACCTGGTGACGCCCGACAGCTATACCCAGCGCGTGGGCGGCTATGTGAGCGAGCAGTTTACGCCGGTCACGCACATGGCACGCATGTATTCTATGGACGATGCCATGGATTTGGACGAACTCGACGCGTGGCTCCAGCGCACTGAGGATGCGCTTGGTGCCGGTAGCGTCACTTATACCTGCGAGCTTAAGATCGACGGTCTGGGCGTGGCGCTTACCTACCAAAACGGCACCTTTGTGCGCGCCGCCACGCGCGGCGACGGCACCACGGGCGAGGACGTATCGCTCAACGTGCGCACCATCAAGGATGTGCCCATGCATCTGTCCGAGCCGGCGCTCGCCCACATGGGCGCCGACCGCGAGCGCACCATCGAAGTACGCGGCGAGGTCTATATGCCCAAGGGCAGCTTTGTTCGCCTGAACGACGAGGCCGATGCCGAGGGCCGCGACCCCTTCGCCAACCCACGCAACGCCGCCGCCGGCAGCCTGCGCCAAAAGGATCCCAAGGTCACGGCGCGCCGCGACCTGGCCACCTTTATCTATGCCATCGCCGATACCGACCCGCTGCATGTTCACAGCCAGCGCGAGTTTCTCGATTGGTTGCGTAGCGCCGGCTTTAGCGTCAACCCCAACGTGGCTCGTTGCGCCACGCCGGCCGAAGTCCACGAGTTCTGTGCCCAGGCGCTCGAGCATCGCGGCGACCTGGACTACGATATCGACGGCGTGGTCGTAAAGGTCGACAGCTTTCAACAGCAGCTCGACCTGGGCTTTACCGCCCGCGCGCCGCGCTGGGCCATTGCCTTTAAGTTCCCGCCCGAGGAAAAGCAAACCGTTCTGCGCGAAATTCGCATCCAGGTGGGCCGCACCGGTGTGCTCACGCCGGTCGCCGAGTTCGACCCGGTGACGGTCGCCGGCTCCACCATCGCGCGCGCCACGCTGCACAATATCGACGAGATCCGTCGCAAAAACGTGCGCGAGGGCGACACCATTATCGTGCACAAGGCGGGCGACGTGATTCCCGAGGTCGTGGGCCCGGTGCTCGACAAGCGCCCGGCCGATTCGGTCGACTGGCACATGCCCGAGGTCTGCCCCGTGTGCGGCAGCCCCGTGGTCCACGAGGATGGCGAGGTTGCTTACCGTTGCGTGTCCATCGACTGCCCCGCGCAGCTCAAGGAGCGCTTGCTTCACTGGGTGAGCCGCGGCTGCATGGACGTCGACGGCCTGGGCGACGAAATCGTCGACAAGATGATCGCCGCCGGCCTGATCCACGATGTCGCGGACTTCTACCAGCTCACGGTCGACGACATCGCCGGCCTGGACACGGGGCGCACCTATGCCAGCTCCAACAGCAAAAAGGGCGTCAAGAAGGGCGACCCCATTCCGGTGGGCCTCAAGACGGCCGAGAAAATCATCGCCGAGCTCAACAAGTCCAAGAGTCAGCCGCTCGGCCGCGTGCTGTTTGCCCTGGGCATCCGCCACGTGGGCAAGAGCGTGGGCGAGGTCATTGCCGAGCGATTCCTGTCGATTGACAAGCTCATTTTGGCGAGCGAAGAGGACATTGCCGAGTGCGAGGGCATCGGTCCCAAGATTGCGGCGAGCGTCAAGCAGTTCCTGGCCGTGCCCGAAAACCTTGCCGTGCTGGAACGCCTACGTCAGGCGGGTCTGTCGCTCGAGGTCGACTTGGGCGCCGCTCATGCGCAAGCCGCAGCCGACGCTGGCGTGGCGGGCGAGCTCGCCGACGCACAGCCACTCGCGGGCCTGACCTTCGTGCTCACCGGCACGCTCGTCAACCGCACACGCGATGAGGCGGGCGCGGCGCTCAAGGTGCTCGGTGCCAAGGTCTCGGGCAGCGTGTCGAAGAAGACGAGCTATCTGGTCGCCGGCCCCAAAGCGGGCTCCAAGCTCACTAAGGCCGAGCAGCTGGGCGTGCCCGTGCTGGACGAGGATGCACTCGAGCAAATCCTGGCGACTGGTCAGGTGCCCCAGGCTTAAGGCATCAATAGTCAAATTGAAGAACCGCCCGGAAGGCATGATGTCTTCCGGGCGGTTCTTATTTGGACGGGGCAACCGGTACCGTGATCTGTGTCATTTGGGTCGCCGGGTCGTCGCTGACGATATCGTCGATGAGGGTGATTTCGCGTCGCCCCGCTACGCTGCCAACTTGTCAAAAGCCCCGCGCCGGTTGAGCACGGTAAACGCGACAACGCAAATGACCGCCGACAAAATCGATCCGCACGGCGAGGCGATGCCCATGGGAAACAGCGTGTCGGAATAGGCGTTCGACAGCAGCCACGCGCCCGGCACGCGAATGAGCGCCACGGCCAGCACGTTGTGCGCAAAGCCGATGTAACTCTTGCCGTATGCGGCGAAAAAGCCGCTAAAGCAAATGTGGATGCCGGCAAAAATCGCGTCGAAAATATAACTGTGCATATAGCCGGTGCCGGCGGCGACCACTGCGGGGTCCTTGGCAAAAAAGCCGATAAACGCCGGCGCCACTAGCCACATCAGCACCGTGATCAGGCAGCCGTACACCACCGAGATCGTCATGGCGTCTTTGAGCACCTGACGTGCGCGGTCGCCCTTGCCCGCGCCGGCGTTTTGCGCCGTGAGTGCGCTGACGGTGGCACCCATGGAGCTCGGCACAATGAACAAAAAGCTGATCATCTTCTCGACCAGGCCCACGGCGGCGGCGTCGACGAGCCCTCGGTGGTTGGCGATGACGGTGATAAACATAAACGCCACCTGGATGCAGCCATCCTGTACGGCCACGGGCACGCCGATTTTAAGAATGCTGCCGAGCACCTCGGGCTGGGGGCGCAGGTCGCTGCGCTTTACGTGGATGTTCGTGCGGCGGCTCTTGAGCCACACGAGCGCGAGGGCAACACTGGCCGTCTGGGCGGTCACCGTGCCGAGCGCCGCGCCCACGGGGCCGAGCCCCATGTGCCCGATAAACAGAAAGTCGAGCGCGATGTTGATGATGCACGCCACGCCAATCACGTACATGGGCGAGCGCGAATCTCCCAGCCCGCGAAAGATGGCCGAGAGGATGTTGTATGCGGCGATAAACGGAATGCCGACAAAGCAGATACGCAGGTAGGCGGCGGTGCCTTCGACTGCCTCGGCCGGCGTGCCAATGAGTGTCACGATCTGCGGGCACAGTGCGAGCAGGACAGCGGCCAGCACCACCGAGACGCCCATAAAGAGCGTGATGGTGTTGCCGATGGCGGTCTCGGCGCGATCGAAGCGACGCGAACCCACGGCGTGGCCGACGATGACCGTCGTTCCCATGGCCAGGCCCACAAGCGTCACGGTAATGATATAGAGCGTCTGCGCGCCATTGCCCACGGCGGTGATGCCGGCGGCACCGCTGAACTGCCCCATCATGTACAGGTCGGCCATGCCGTAGAGCATCTGCAAAAAGTACGAGAGCATATAAGGCAGGGCAAAGACCGCGATGGTCTTGAGGACATTGCCGCGTGTGAGGTCGTGTTCCATGGGCGGGGCACTTTCTGGTTCTGGCTGGGTTTGTTTACGTACCAGTGTAGTGAAAACCCTACAACGATTGTAGAGTCAAGGTTTGTGTCGACAGTGGGGCGAAAAAGTGAGCCTGTATTCATTTCCATTTGAATACGGGCACGCGCCGTGTAGGCTTAGCGCCCCTCACCTCGCCTCAAACCATCACAACATTCGACGTTTTTTGCCAAAAACGGGAAAAGCATCGAATGTTGTGATGGTTTTTCTGCCACTCGATCGGGTGGAATCGCTTTCTTGCGCACGAAGGTGTGCGGACCCGTGGGCAGGGGAATAAGGTTGGTTATCCGACTCCATTGGAGGGCTCATGGACCTGCCGATCGTCCTGTCCCATAAGACTGCCTGGCTGTACCACAACGTGGCGCGCCCGTCCGAGCCGCTCTCGCGAGCAAGCAGCCTATACGATGAGGACTCGCTTGCCAACGAGGCGGAGCCGACTGCGGACCTGCCCAAATTGGGGCTCGATGCCAAGGGGCTGAGGGCTTCAACGGCAGTTGGGATCGTTACCGACTATCTGGTTTCGCTCGGTATTCCACGAGAAGAGCTCGATCACATCGACACGCTCGTCAACTTTGATTTTGAGCGGTCGACGCCGGCTGGATTTAGGTGCCACGTGTTTGGGGCGCCGGTGCCTCCAGGCCATCTTATCGAGGTGGCAGAGGGCCTTCTGGTGGTTGATGAGGCCATGTGCTTTGTCCAAGCGGGTTCGTGGATGAGCGAACCCGAGCAGCTGGAATATGGCTACGAAATCTGTGCCCGATACCATTTGAATCATCTGTCGACGGACGATTATGTCGAGATGGGGCAGAGGTACACCGTTGCCGACATGATTGCCTATTGCAATGAGAACCGATCTCGTCAGGGGGCTATACGTGCGGCCGCCGTGCTCAAGCGCGTGCACGATGGCGCGCGGTCGCCCATGGAGACGGCCACCGCAATCATGGTCGTAGCAAAACGTTCCCAGGGAGGGCTGGGATACGCCAAGATCGAGCTCAACCATCGGGTCGATGTTCCCAGCGAGTTCAAGTATCTCGCAAAGGCCGGGTATTTCGAGATCGACGTATATGCGCCTGCGAGCGGTACGGGGATTGAATACAACGGCTCGGACCATCTTGATAAACAGCGCAGCGCGTTGGATGCGGAGCGTATGACCGTGCTGAGCGCGCTGGGCTTTAGGATAATCGTCCTCACCGGGACTCAGTTTGCCCACCAGCTGCAATTGCACCGGGCGATGAACGCCATCGCACTCGCTATGGGTCTCAAGTGTGACCGAAGTGAGGCGTTCCAGAAACGGCAGAATGACCTGCGAGAATTCGTGATTCGGCACTGGGAGGGCGGCCTTTAGGGGCGCTTTGGTCCTTCTACGGGGTGCTGCGGGCAGGCAAACCATCACAACATTCGACGTTTTTTGCCAAAAACGGGAAAAGCATCGAATGTTGTGATGGTCTGTGCTGAGGATGGGCTTGGAAAGTCCGTTTTGCTCGAAGCGACCTGTCCTGTCGTACGGGTGTCGGCATGATTCTCTCGTGGGGTATTATGTTTTCCGAAGAATAAAACGCCGCGTGAGGGGAGGGCTGCGTGGACGGGCACGTGCAACATGACGGTTTTGGCCGCGATATCAACTACCTGCGCATTGCCGTTACCGACAAGTGCAATTTCCGCTGCATTTACTGCATGCCGGCCGATGGCGTGGCACCCCGTGCACACGGCGAGCTGCTCAGCGCCGAGGAAATCGCCCGTTTTGTGCGCTTGGTGGCGGGAGAGGGCATTCGCCGCGTGCGCCTGACGGGTGGCGAGCCGCTGGTCAGCCGCCGTATCATCCCGCTCATCCGCGACATCCGCGCGATTCCGCGGATCGAGGACATCTCGCTCACCACCAACGGCGCCCTGCTGCCCAAGCTGGCACCGCAGCTCAAAGATGCCGGGCTTAACCGCGTCAACATCTCGCTCGACACGCTCGACCCTACGCTGTTTGGAAAGATTACGCGCCTGGGCCGGCTCGAGCAGACCATGGCTGGCATCGACGCGGCGCTAGCTTGGGGCTTTGAGCCCGTTAAGGTTAACTGCGTTGTTGTGCGACGGCTCAACCAGGATGTGGCGGCCCTTGCACGGCTGACCGTCGACCGCCCCATCCACCTGCGCTTTATCGAATACATGCCCATTGGCGACGAGCACACGAGCTCGCATTGTGCCGTAGACCCTCACGCGCCCACACTCAATCCCGAGCTGTGGGACGCAAGCGATACCGTGCCGAGCGACGAGCTGCGGGCGCGCATCAATGCCGGGGCCGCCGCGACGGGACTGGGCGAGCTCGAGCCGCTCGACATCAACGACGCTCCTGCCGGCGCGGGCCCTGCGCGCTATTGGCACTTTCCGGGCGCGGCGGGAACGGTCGGCTTCATTAGCGCCATGTCCAATCATTTTTGTGCGAATTGCAACCGTCTGCGCCTGACGGCCGATGGCAACGTGCGTCCGTGCCTGTTTAGCGATGCCGAGTATTCGGTGCGCGACGCTCTGCGCCGTGGTGATGATATGCAGGTACTTTCGATTTGGCGCGATGCCGTGGCCCACAAACCGCAGGAACACGCGATAATTGAGGGCACGCAACGATTCATGTCCCAAATCGGAGGATGATCATATGGCCAAGAGCAGGTACGCCGATGCCACCAAGGCCGCTCGCAGGGCCGCGATGTCTGCCCACAAAGTCACGGCTACTGACAGCGACGCCGTCGCAGCCGCGCAGCCGACTGCCGGTGCTGCCACCGAGCCCGCCCGCGACGCCTGTCGCGACGAGCTGACGCACGTGGACGCCAAGGGCGAGGTGCGCATGGTCGACGTGTCTGACAAGGCCGAGACCCATCGCATCGCCATCGCCGAGGGCACCATCCTCATGCACCCCGAGACGCAGGCCATGGTGCTGCAGGACCGCGCCAAAAAGGGCGACGTACTTGCCTGCGCGCGCGTGGCGGGCATTATGGCCATCAAGCGCACGAGCGACATCATTCCCATGTGCCATCCGTTGCTCATTACCAAGAGCAAGTGCGACATTGCGCCCATCGCTGCGGCGGGGACGCCGGCCGAGGACGTGCCCGAGGGCTGGGCGCCGGCGCGTACAGACGGGCAGGTTGGCTTTCACGTACTGGTTACGGCCGGCGTGACGGGCAAGACGGGTATCGAGATGGAGGCCCTGACTGGAGCGAGTGCCGCGTGCCTGACCATCTACGACATGTGCAAGGCGGTCGATCGCGGCATGGAGATCGTCGACGTGCGCCTGCTGCACAAGGAAGGCGGCCGCTCGGGCGTGTGGGATCGTGCAGAGCGCCAGGCCGCTGCTGTTGAGGCCGTGGCCGCTGACGGTGCCGCGCCCGCGAGCGCACCTGCCGCCGTCGCACCCGCAGCTCCGACACCGGCCGTCCCCGCGATCGCGTTTATCGGCTACCAAAACTCGGGCAAGACCACGCTCGTCGAGAAGGTTATCGCCGAGCTCACTCGCCGCGGCCTGCGCGTGGGTTCGCTCAAGCATCATGGGCATCACGGCTTTGATATCGATGTACCCGCTAAGGATACGTGGCGCCATCACCAGGCCGGATCCAAGCACGTGGGCCTCATCTGCGCCACGCGCTGGGCGGAGTACGCCGACACGCGCGAGGAGGACGAGATGCCCGCGCGCGAGCTGCTGTCGCGCTACAACGATGTCGACGTGGTGATCATCGAGGGCTACAAGACCGAGGGCTTCGACAACATCGTGGTCGCGCGCTCCGGCGTCGATCGCCTGCGCGGCAAGAGCTCACTCGACCTGGTCGATGGCCACACGCTGGCCCTTGCCTGCAACGAAGCCCTGGCGCGCCAGGCATTCGATGCCGGCTTTGCGACCCGAGCCATCAATATCAACGACGCCCGAGCCATCTGCGATCTTATCCAAGACCACCTTCAGGCTTGACGCTGCGCCGGCCCCAAGCACCCCATCTCGCCCCTCAAGCCGTCGCTCGCGTACCAAAGTACGCGTCGCTCCTCTTTCGGGGCGACCTGGGGCACTTGGAACCGGCTCGCTGCGCTGCCATAACCTGCCAAAAAGGGACAGGTTTGTTTTGGCAGGTTTTATCTGGGCAAACGTCATTTCCACCACAAAGGGGCCAGGCACCTTTGTGGTGGTTTTTGCTTTGCAGTAAAAACCATCACAACATTCGATGAAAATCGCGATTTTGCCGAAAAACGTCGAATGTTGTGATGCTTTGCGTCTCGGGCCAGGCCACCCTTCGGGTTCGGCCACCACAAGGGGGCAGGCTCCTTTGTGGTGGTTTTTGCTTTGACAGGCCGCGCCTGCGCCTTGGTATACCATGTACACCATTTCCGACCACATTCAGCACCGCCGCACAACCCAGAAAGGCCCCCATGGACACCACCTTCAGCCACATCAAAGCCGTGTTCTGCGATATCGACGGCACGCTGCTCACGAGCCAGCACACGGTGTCCCCGCGCACCGTGGCGGCGATCCGCGCCCTGCGCGAGCGCGGCGTGCTCTTTGGCCTGTGCACCGGGCGCGACGCCCACGCGACCGAGGCCATGTATGAGCTCTGGGGCATCGAAGGCCTGGTGGACGTGATGGTGGGCTGCGGTGGCGCCGAGGTCATCGACCGCGCGCACGACATCAACGAGCTGAGCTATCCGCTGCCGGGCGAGACCATCGCGCGCATCTGCAAACACATGGCGGACCTTCCGGCAACGCCCGTTTGCCCTCGGGACGGCGTGCTCTATGTGCCCGAGAGCAACGCGTGCGTCGAGCACCTGTCGCGTGTCGACGGCGTGCCCTACCAGGTGGTCGATTTTGCCGAGTTTTTGCGCGAGCCGCAGCCCAAGGTGATGTTTACCATGGCGCCCGAGGTGATGCCGCAGGTGATTGAGCGGGCGTCGACGTTTGCCGACGACACTGTTAAGGCGGCGGCTCTGCAAACCACGCAGCGGCTCTACGAGTTCATGGATCCGCGCGTGTCCAAGACGCGCGGCCTTGTGCGCGTGGCAGAGCTCAACGACATGGAGCTTGCGAACATCTGCGTGTTTGGCGATGCCGATAACGACACCTGCATGGTGGCTGACGCCGGCGTGGGCGTGGCCATGGCAAACGGCAGCGATGCCACCCGCTCCGCCGCCGATTTTGTAACCGCCAGCAACGACAAAGACGGCATCGCGATCTTTATCGAGGAACATCTGCTGTAGCGCTGGGGGGGGAGAACCGCCACAATGGGGACAGGCGCCTTCGCGGTGACCTCAGGCGATTTGGGCGAATTGATACCTAAGATCTGTGGGAAAATTCAAATAGTGTTGTCTGAACATCATGCTTCTAACCACTGATGGGTTTAAGATATTCACATCAATTTGGTAGGATATTCATCCCGGTTAATGACCTACCGCTCACGGTCGATTTTCGACCGTTCACAGGACGCATGCTCTTGAGCAAAATGTTGTGCAAATAAATAAAATGCTATTAAAAAACTGATAACTAGCTTAATTACCAGTAGAAATAGATATTTTCTATCGAATAAACGAAGGCAAATCTGAGCAAATGTCAAGATAATTGAGAACTGGCTACAAAAATGTCGGTTTTGTTGCGCGGATGTTTAAACAATAGTTACAATAGTATTACTAAGCGTGCGCAATTACAGATTGCGCAGATACGTTTGATAGTGAAAGAGCAAGATCGCGGTCTCTTGGGGAGGAGACATCGATGAAAGCGAATTCAGAAAAAACTAAGCAGAGTAAAAAAGCGACGCGCCGCGTACTGGCAGGCGTTTTGTGCGGAGCTTCCGTATTGAGCCTGGTACTGTCGCTCGTCATGCCTCCGATCTCGCAGGCCATTGCCAACGATGATCAGACAGATTCTACCGAGGAAACTGTGATGGGGGGGGTTCCTCAAGTGAGTCTACTGATGTAGGCAACACTGCCGGGGATGCCGAAAAGCTGAATAGCGGCGAGACTGAGGGCGACGCGAGCGAGGGCACCGTCGCGGCAGACTCGACTGCTGATGGCGCGGAAGTCAAGGGTGCCGAGCAGCCTTCCGACGCACAGCTTTCCGATAATGAAAATAGCGACGAAAACGCTATCGCTCCCGTCAGTGCCGAAGACTATCAAGATGTACAAGGCGATGTTGCCAGTAAATTCAATGGTGGCGGCAAGTATCGTTTGAGTGGTGAATCCTGGTCAGATAGCCAGATCACCATCACCGCAAACACCACCATCGATCTTAACGGCAACATGCTCTATCACCGTCCCGGTTCGGTGGAGTCGTTCATCGTGGTTCAGAATAACGCCACGCTTACCATCGAAGATTCCGGCCACGTCGTCGATGATTCCAAGCCGTTTACCGGTGAGCCGGGCCAGCCTGCAACTATGACATGGACCGGCAACAACAATGGTACTCCTCAGAGCCTAACCTATTATGAAACCACGAGCACGCCTAATGAAGATAAACTCGGCACCACCGAGACTACGACTAAGCATGTTGTCAGCGGTTTCGGCGCAATCGTTGCCGCATCCGACGGCGGTTCGGTCAAACGAGTCATTTCGGTTGCGGACGGCAGTACGCTTAACCTCAACGGAGGCATGATCACAACGCCTCGCAACCTGGGCCACGACGGTCACGTCATTCTCTCTCAGGGCGCTGTCAATATTTCTGGCGGTTACGTCACCAACGGTAGCGGCGGCGGTTGGGGCGGTGGCCTGTGCGTGACGGGGGCGAACGCCAGCCTCGTAATGACTAATGGCGTGGTCGCGGGAAACAAGGCAGCTTCTGGCGGTGGCATCTTTGCTAACAATAGCGCGGCGCTGAACCTCTCCGGCGGTGTCATCTCGGGTAATGCAACATATGACAACGATATCACCGATGGTTATAACGTCAACGCCGGCGGCTACGGTGGCGGTGTTTATACCCAGAGTGCAACCGTAACCATCAGTGATTCTGCCAATATAACTAACAACCGAGCTGAAGCTCGCCTCGCTAATAGAGAGCTTTACAACAAAGGTCTCCTCGGTGGCGGCGGAATTGCATCGCACGGTGGAACGCTGTCCATGACGGGTGGCTCCGTTACTGCCAATTACTCCCATGAGGCCGGCGGTGGAATCTACGCTGGTCTCCCCGGGCAGGGAGTTGGATTTACCATGTCCAGCGGTTTTATTGCGGGCAATATGTCCGATAATGCCGAGGGCGGTGGCCTCCGTATTTCTGGCGATACTACCGGCTATATTAATACCGGCGATATTAATGCGGAAAATGCATCAAACAGGGTTTACATCACCAACAACAAGACCATGACGGGCAGCAACGTCGACCGCGGTGGCGACTGGGGTGGCGGTGGTGTCTTTATCCAGAAGGGCGGCAGGCTCAATATTTTCAAGACGCTGATCACTAAAAATCGCGCCGGTGGCTGGGGCGGTGGCGTCGGTGCTTGTCCTACGGGCGAGACAATCGTTTCGCACTCAAGTGGCGCTGCTATCTATGACAACGCAGATAACGTTGATCAAGATGGCAATAAGCTGACAACCGTTGATCAAAATGGCAATAAGGTACCAACGTATCATTATTCCGCTGGCGGCGACGGCAAAAAAGAAGACCACGATGAAGATAATTACGTTACTTCTACCTTCCAAACATCCGGCCATAAGGATTTCTTCTTGGTCCGTAATAAGAATGGCGCGGATAAGACAATCGCTGTCGTTCTTGGCAAGATGCTGGGCGGCGAATCGGCTGGCTGGCAGGGCACTTGCGATGGTGAGACGATAACCATCGATGCCAATGGCGGTGCCGAGGCCAAGTGGATGTTTGGCCTTGCGGCTAATCCTTCCGATGCGGCTAAAAGTTATGCGCAGAGAGATGCTACGACCATCATCAGTGGCAACTACTCCTACACCCACGGTGGTGGCATCATGACCAACGGCGACCTCATCGTCGGTAAGGTTACTTCCCTGGACGTGTATCCTGCAATCAAAGTCAAGGCTAACAAGGTCCTCATGAAGGACGGCGAAGCTCAAAGCCTCGCGGGCCACGGCTACCGGTTCAAGTTGTTGGGCAAAGCCGACGGTTCAGGTGAGGAGCCGTATTGGGATGCGAACGGCACGCTCCACGCAAGCGGATGCGAGGCGACGTCTGAGTTTACCGTTAATAACGAGGGAAAGACGGGAGAGATTGTCATTGATGCGGCTGCGAACTATCAGTCGGGTGATTACGACCTCTACCTTGTTGAAGTTCCTATCGAGGAAAAAGGAACAAAGTTCGATAAGTCTATTTACAAAATACATGTAGATGTTAGTGATCAACCAGTTGAAAAGACGAATTTCTTGGGAATTGAGATTTATCGCCATGCGGTCAATACGAGCACTTCAAAAGTATCCGTTAAAAAGGAAGGCGAAGCTGAATTCACTAAATGTGATGCTAGCTGGAGCACGGATACGGCTGATAGCACCGTCTCGACCGTAAAAATCGGTGATGATTCCAACCCTGCGTTTACGAACGAACTTGCGCCTTACCAGACCTCAGGCACTTGGACACCTCAGGTGACCAAAAAGGTCGACGGCGGCGAGATGAAGAAGTTCAAGTTTGAGCTGTTTACTAAGAATTCGGACAACACGGAGACATCCCTTCAGACCAAATATACTTCTGCTGAGTCGGGAAACCCTCAGACTGTAATGTTTGATGCGGTGACAATCGGCCCACTGCGCATCAAAGATCTCGCCGATGGTAAAGCGACGTTCACCTACTACATCCGTGAATGTACTGCCAACGGCGGCGACGGCACCAAGCACGAGGGCTACACCAACGACACCAAGACCTTCAAGGTTGTGGTGACGGCCAAGGATAACAAAGACGGCACGCTGGAATGCACGCCGGCCTACTACGAGGTCGACGCCAGCGGCAAGCCAAGCGAAAAACCGACCACCGATCCCACCTTCACCAACACCTACTCCACCTCTTTGCCCCTTTCTGGTATGTCGGGCGTCACTCTGACGTACCTTGCCGGCGCGGCGGTGCTTTGCGCTGCTGCGGCCTGGATGCACATTCGTCGCAAGGCGAATGCGAAGGGAGGTGAGCGTCGTGAATAAGAAAGTTTGCTCCTTCCCGATCTTGTTTGCGCTGCTTGCCCTCGTGATCGGCACCTGCGCGGTTGTGTTCCCCGCTTCCGCGCAGGCCGCGCCGACCTCGACCGGTTTCATCACGGTGAGCGGTACCGTGGCGAGCAGCTACGACGCCTACCAGATCTTTAGCGCAAACGTCGTCGACGGCGACAGCGACGCCAAGATCGCCACCGACCTCGCCTGGGCAAGCGACGCCGTGCGCGACGCTGCGCTGCCCGTGCTGCACAGCGCCGGCATGCCCAATTCCCAGACCACCGCACACGAAGCTGCCGAGTGGCTCAACACCGATTCTCACCTTACGAGCGCGCTGAGCGCACAGCTCGCTCGTTCCCTCCAGAGCTCTGGCGCCGAGCCCGTGGCCCTTAACGCGGGCACGACGGCCGAGCTGCCCTGCGGCTACTGGCTTATCGTCGCCGACGACGACGCTATCGCCCAGAACGAGGCCGGCACCGCGCCGATTATGGCGCTGGTCGGCGGCAGCGCCGTCACCGTCAAGCCCAAGGCCGCGACCCCCAAGGTCGCCAAGCACGTGCTGGAGGACAGCACCGCCGCCTGGCAGAAGGCCGCCGACGCCACGGTCGCCGACGACCTGTACTGGTGCCTCTCTGCCACGGTCCCGGCGGGCCTCACGGCCTACGACACCTATACGGTGCAGTTCGTCGACACCATGAGCGCGGGGCTCGACCTCTCCATGGTCGCCGCGAGCATGCGCGTGTACGTGGCGGCGAGCGCGGACGGCGGCTTCGACGCCGTCTCGACCAATAAGGACGGCCGCGCCGGCACCGAGTCCGCGAAGGGCTGGACCGACATCACGGCCCAGTGCGCCACCAAGGTAGCGGCGGACGGCAAGACCTTCACCGTGCGCACCGGCGACCTCATCGCCGCGCTCGGCGGGGCCGACGCCTTCACCGCGGGCGCCCGCGTGGTCGCCGTGTACAACGCGCCGCTCAACAGCGCATGCAACCACGGCATCGCGAAGGGCAACCCCAACGAGGTCTACCTGCGCTACCCGCGCTCTCCCTTTGCCGACCAGTCCGGCGACGCCGGCTTTACCCGCACGCCGAGCGATGACGCGTGCGCCTACACCTGGGATCTCGCGCTCACCAAGCGCGGCAGCGACGGCGACAAGCCGCTTGCCGGGGCGGTCCTGAGTATCGCCGATGACCGCGGTCGCACACTGGCGGCCGACGGCACGTGGGATGCGGAGGGCAAGGCCACCGTCACCACGGGCGAGGACGGCCGCGTGACCGTCTCGGGCGTGGACTCGGGCAAGCTGGAGGTCCGCGAGCTCAAGGCGCCCAAGGGCTACACCGCCTTTGAGGGCACGCGCTCCGTGACGGTCAAGGCCGAGGGCCTGGACGTCGACCAGGTGGCCGCCGCCAAGCCCAAGCTCACCATCACGGCCGAGTCGCCCCTGCGCGCCGACAGCGCGGACGGGTCGACGGGCAGCCTGGAGGCGTCGCTTATCAACACACCCACCGGCGCACCCCCTAGCATTACCACCGGAGGCTTTATGCCCTCGACTGGCGATATGGCAATGTACGCCGCGGCCGCCGCAGCGGTCGCCGGAGCCGCGCTCATCGTGGTCGCGCTCCTGGTCAAGCGGGGAGGTGGCAGCCATAAAGAGTAGCTGGCAGCCCCACAGAGAGCGGGGCGAGACGTAGCGAAGCAGATGCTAAGACACAGACAGACAGATTTAGATCAAATGGAATTCGAGCAGAAAGCAGAGGAAAAGAAGATGAGCATGAGCAAGAACATCGCACGCCTGGCAGTAACCGCCGGCCTCACAGCGGCGCTGAGCTTCGGCGGCGTCATGGCGCCGGTGACCATGGCGTTTGCTGAGGGCGCCGCGACCGGCTCGGTGACCATCAAGAACGCAAATAATAACGTTACCGATTTTAAAGGTTACAAGATCTTCGATGCCAATGTGGTAAAGGACGAGAATGGCAAGACGCTTGTGAGCAATATCACATGGGCAAACGAAAAGGTGGAAGCTGCTGTTAAGGGGGTAATTACGGAAATCGAACCTAGTGCCAATATAGCCACCGCTCAGGATGCTGCTGAATGGATCAAGGGACACGTGATGGGTACCGATGAAGAGTTCCGTGTGGCATCTGAATCTGCTGCATACAAGATTGCAGCTGCCGTGTCTGCGGTGACCAATCTGGACGATTCAAGTGATTACACGACCACTTCGAATGGCGTTGCTAACAACCTTTCACACGGCTACTGGCTCTTTGTGACTGACGCCTCTACCGTCACAGGCGTTGAAGCTGCCACTGCCCCCATTTTCACTGTTGTTGGCGATGAAGCGGTCAAAATTAACGAGAAGACCAGCATTCCTACCGTCAACAAGGAGGTTAAAGAGAACGGCACCTGGGGAAACGTGAGCGACTCCCAGATCGGTGAGGAAATCGAATATAGGTTGACTGGCTCTGTCGCCGATAACATCGATACCTTTACCACATACACATATGAGTTCCATGACCATCTTTCCGTTGGACTGGAGGCTATTCCGAGCTCCGTTGTCGTGACTATTAACGGTCAGCCTGTCCAGCCTACAAATAACTACAACGTGAAGCTTACGGATACTTTGGATGCTTCCAAAAAGGTTACAGGCCATGACCTGATGATTTCCTTTACCGACCTCAAGGCCGCTGCAAAGGCTTCGAACGTGACCCTGACCAAGAATTCTAAGGTCGTTGTGACCTACAAGGCCAAGCTTACTCGCGATGCTGAATACACGGCTACCGGCAACGCCAACGAAGTCACGCTTGTCTACTCCAACGACCCCATGAGTAAAGGCACCGGCACCTCTACGCCGAAGAAAGTCACCGACTACGTTTTCGGCTTGGATATTACCAAGGTTGAGGAAGGCAATACGGACAAAAAACTTGCTGCTGGCTTTAAGGTCAAAGTCGTTAACAACGGGGGCTCTGCCTCTGCTGGCAAATGGCTTAAGGATGACGGGACCCTTGTCGAGACTAAAGAAAATGCTTCTGAGTTTATGACCGATGCTACGAGCGGCAAGGTTTTAATCCCTGGCCTCGTTAAGGGTACGTATGAGATTGCCGAGACGACCACTCCTTCGGGCTACAACACTATCGCGCCCTTCCAGATTACGGTTACGCCGACCTATGATGAAAATGGCAAATTGTCGACGCTGGCCGTTGGCGAAGACGTCGAAAAGGTCACTCCCGGTACTGCAAATGGTTCGGTCATGTCCATTACCATTGAAAACAAGAAGGGCTCTGGCCTTCCGCTGACCGGTCTCAACGGCGTGACCTTCACTTGGATTGCTGGTGGCGCGGTGCTGTGCATCGGCGTGGCACACCTCATCCGCAGCCGTAAGCAGGCTGAGGAGTCCGAGCAGGAGTAACGCTCGCTCACCCATCCCTTTGGCAGGTGGGATGTGATGGCCATGAGACTTGCGGACACTTTTCTCGTCCATCCACGTTCTTGCTTTGCTATTCTCTTTTCGGGGCAGACTCCGCACTGGAGTTTGCCCCGTTCTTTTTGGATAACACAGGCAGCCTCCACCGTCCGATGCGGACTCATCCGTCATCGCGTTTCTTGACTCGTATGAAGTTCGGTTTAAGGTCCGTAGGCGCACGCGCAGTGCGGACGGTGGAAGGCATTTGCGCCGCAACAAGCGCAAATAAGAATGCCCGGGGGTCGGATTCCGGGCATTTAACAAAAGCTGAAAACTAGGCCGCCCGCGCTCCCAAACATTTACGCGGGGTGCGTCGTTTTCTATTGATATTGTATCCCGAATCGCCCCGCCGATCTGGGATATTCTGAAAACTCAAATATAGGCTTAGGCACGAACGGAATCTCATTAATTCCGAAAATTATGTATAATTCCAATATAAACTGGAATCAAACGAAAACGATGGAAATGAACGAAGCGCTAATCTACTTACAAGAAGCACTAGGCCTCTCCGCCAAGGCCAAAATTTGGCCTGGATCCGCACGCTTGCCGCTGCATCTGCGGGCGATTGAGGTCCGCGCTGTTGACGCAAACGGTTTTTCGTTTTTGCTTGCAAGTTTGCCTACTGGCGTCGGGCTTCCCGAGGCTAAGAGAGTCTATAGTCAGCTATCCTTGCGCGCGGAGACTCCTGTTGTCGTTTCGTTTCCTGATGCCGATGCACGTCAGCGCAAAGTATTAGTTGCACAAGGGATTCCCTTTGTCTGCCCAGGTAGACAGGCTTTTCTTCCATTTATGGGCACAGCCTGCACGGAGAGGGGCGGTGCCTGGTTTCACAATCACGCGACCAAGATGTCACCCAACGCGCAGGCTGCCGCAATCTGGGGAGCAGCCCAGGAGCCATATCGCCCCTATGACCTTTGTCGTGCGCTTGGGATCTCGGCAAGCCGTGCGAGTGAGGCCATAACCGAGCTTGTTGACAGGGGGCTCGCGAGGCGCGAGCGTCGCGAGCGACGTGTCGTTGTGTTTCCTGTTGCCGTTGATCTTCTGCTCAGCGAGCACATGGCAGAGCTCTCCTCGCCTGTCTCGAAGGTCTTTTTTGCAAGGAAGACGCCGCAGATTGACTATCTTGTTGACGCCGGGGAGACGGCGCTCGCTGCGCGTTCGATGCTCGCTGCGCCGGGCATGGAACAAAAGGCCGTCTTAAGAAGAGCATGGCGTCAACTGGGCGATCTCGAAGTCGCAGACGGGGAGTTGCCGGATAACGAAACGGCGATGATCCAAGTGTGGCGCTATGCGCCCGTGTTTGCCGACTCCTCCCGCGTCGACGACATTTCGCTTGCGCTATCTTTGGCGGCAATCGACGATGAGCGAATTCAGCTCGAAGTCGATCGCATGTTTGGAAAGGAATATCCATGGCAAGAAGCGCTGTAGAAGGCCTTCAAGAATTCGAACCGTAGGCGGCGTTTCGGTCCTAGCTGCGTTACCCGCGGCAGAAGTTCGCTAATCGGCTATTATTCGTTTAGACAACTTGAGTTGTAGAGGAGTGACCGGCGATGGTGCAGGGCGCCAAACATATGAAGAGCAATAACGCCGCGGCCAACGGTGGCTCAAGCCCTCAGCCCAAACCTCAACCAAAACCTAAGCGCCGTCGCAAGCGACTGCCGCGGTGGGCTGATCGGCTCATCACCATCGTCATCATCCTTATTGGTGTGGGCCTTATGACCTGGCCGTGGATCTTGGACCGGCTCGAGGCCTCGGGCGTGTTCAACCAGATCAGCACGGTGTCCAGCACCGTGGACGCGCTGTCTGCCGAGGAGCGCGAGCGCATCCTGCTCCAGGCGCGCTCCTTTAACGAGCAGCTGGCGGGCGAGGCCACCGAGCTTCCCGCCGACCAGATCGAGCCCTACGCTCAACAGCTCATCTTTGACCGCGACCCCATGATGAGCTGGGTCGAGATCCCCTCCATCGACGTGAGCATGCCCATCTACCACGGCACGAGCGAAGAAGTCCTCATGGCGGGCGTCGGCCACCTGGAGGGCACGAGCCTGCCGGTGGGCGGCACCTCGACGCATTGCGTGCTCACCGCGCACTCGGGCATGCGCAACCTGAGTATGTTCGACGACATCCATTCGCTGGAGCCCGGCGACCTAGTGCTGCTGCACACCATGAATAAGACGCTCGCCTACAAGATGGTGGACTCCGAGGTGGTGCTGCCCGAGGAGATGGAGTCGCTGACCATCGAGCCCGGCGCCGACAAGGTGACACTCGTCACCTGCACGCCCTACGGTGTGAACGACCATCGCCTGCTGGTGCATTGCGTACGCACCAAGTACAACAAGAAGGACGTCGATAAGCAAAAGTCGCTGGCCGGCCGCCACTGGGGCAAGCGCGAGTTTGCCGTGCTTATCGTGGTCGTGGCCATTGTGCTGTTGCTGCTGGACATCGTGATCCACGCGGTCCGCAAGCGCCGCAAGGCCAAGGCCTCGGCATAAGACGTTCTTCAGAACCACCGCAAAGGGGACAGGCACCTTTGTGGTGGTCGGGGCTTCCAAAGCATCACAACATTCGATGAAAATCGCGATTTTGGCGAAAAGTGTCGAATGTTGTGATGCTTTTCGTTGCAGGCGGGATGCTTTTCGTTGCGGGCGAGACGGTTTTCACTATGGACGGTGCGGTTTCGCTGCAGAACCGCCAGCCCACCGCCTGCCAACCGCCGCCCTCGTTACGTTTTCGCTGCATTTAGGTAAAGCACCTGCTCCAAGCGGCGTTGCCTTGTATACTAGAGCGGTTTATCTGTTATGCGGAAGGGAGCGCCTATGGCACTCAGCGAGAAAGACGTGCGCGGCATCGCCGAGTACGCAAAGATCGCACTGACCGATGACGAGCTCGCCCAGATGACGTCCTACATGAACGACGCCGTCCAGATGCTCGAGCCCGTCTTGCAATATGACTTGCCCGACGTGGAGCCCACGTTCCATCCCATCGGAAGCCTGTCCAACGTGATGGGCGATGACCTGCGCGAGCCCGAGCGCGACCTGCCGCTCGACGTTGCGCTCGAAAACGCCGGCAGCGCGCGCGACCGCTACTTCCGCGTGCCGTCCATTTTGGGAGAGGGGGAGAGCGAGTAATGGCGCAGAGCTTCGATTCCCTTACCGCCGCCCAGATCGCCGCGGGCGTTGCTGCCGGCGACTTTACCGCTACCGAGGTGGCCCAGGCCTCCCTTGCCGCCATCGAGGCGCGCGAGGGCGGGGTCCAGGCATTCCTGCAGGTGGCGCCCGAGCTCGCGCTCGAGGCCGCTGCGCGCGTGGATGCCGACCGTGCCGCAGGCAAGCCGCTGCCCCCGCTCGCGGGCGTGCCGCTGGCCATCAAGGACAACATGAACCTCGTGGGCACGCGCACCACCTGCGCTTCCCGCATGCTCGGGGACTACCAGAGCGTCTACACTGCCACCTGCGTCCAGCGCATGCTCGATGCAGGCTGCCTGCCCATGGGCAAGGCCAACATGGACGAGTTTGCCTTTGGCAGCTCTACCGAGAGCTCGGCGTTCCACCGCACCAACAACCCCTGGGATACCGAGCGCGTGCCCGGCGGCTCTTCGGGCGGCTCCGCTGCCGCCGTCGCCGCGGGCGAGGTCGCGCTCTCGCTGGGCTCGGACACTGGCGGCTCCATTCGCCAGCCGGCGTCGCTGTGCGGCGTGGTGGGCTTTAAGCCCACGTATGGCGCCGTGAGCCGTTACGGCGTGGTTGCCTTTGGCTCGTCGCTCGACCAGGTGGGCCCCTTTGGCCGCACGGTCGAGGATGTCGCGCTGGCCATGAACGCGCTTACCGGCGCGGGCCACGATCCGTACGACTGCACCAGCCAGGATTGCGCCGTCGACTTTACCGAGCGCCTCAACGACAGCATCGAGGGCAAGCGCGTGGGCATTATCCCTGCGTTTATGGAGGCCGAGGGCCTGACGCCCGAGGTCAAGGCCGCTGTTCATCGCGCCGCCCAGGAGCTGCAGAACCAGGGCGCCGAGCTGGTCGAGGTCGACCTGCCGCACCTGGATGCCGCCATCGCTGCCTACTACGTCATCGGCCCGGCCGAGGCGTTCTCAAACCTGGCCCGCTTCGACGGCATTCGCTACGGCTATCAGGAGGAGGGCTGCGCCAACCTGTCCGACCAGAGCTCGCTTTCGCGCGCCCACGGCTTTGGTGCCGAGGCCAAGCGCCGCCAGATGCTCGGCGCCTACCTGCTGAGCTCGGGCGTGTACGACAAGTACTACTACGCTGCGCAAAAGGCCCGCACGCTCATCACGCAGGACTACGACGCCGCGTATGCCAAGGTGGACACCATCCTTATGCCCGCCTCGCCGCGCACGGCCTTTAAGTTTGGCGAGATTAGCGACCCCACGCAGATGTACCTCTCCGACCTGTACACCATCTCGCTCAACATTTGCGGCAACGGCGGTATCTCGGTGCCGCTGGGCCTGGGCGAGGATACTCAGCTGCCCGTTTCTGCCCAGCTGGTTGGTCCGGCGTTTAAGGACCGTCAGCTGCTCACGTTTGCCCGCGCCCTGGAGCGCGGCTTTGCCGATGCCGCCACGGGTGCGCCCGCGCTTTCCGTTGCGCCCGATTTTGCCGGGAAGGGAGGCGAGCTGTAATGAAGGAGCTTTCCGAGGTCCTGCAGGATTGGGAGGCCGTGATTGGTCTGGAGATCCATACCGAGCTCACCGCACTCGACACCAAGATGTTCTGTAACTGCAAGCTCAGCCACGATGACGAGCCCAACGCCAACGTGTGCCCGGTGTGCCTGGGCCTGCCCGGAGCCCTGCCGGTGCCCAACAAGCGCGCCATCGAGAGCATCGTCAAGGCCGGTCTCGCCACCAACTGCGAGATTCAGCGCCACTCGATGTTCTACCGCAAGCACTACTTCTATCCCGATATGGCCAAGAACTTCCAGACCACGCAGGGTCCGGTCGCCTTTGCCATGTACGGTCACCTGGACCTGGACGTGACCGGTCGCGGTGCCGCCGAGCGCCCCGACTGCGCGTTTGGCGAGGCCGAGGCCCAGAGCCTGGCGAGCGCCTCGGCTAACGCCGAGGGCCTGTCCACGTCTATGACGTCGACCATGCGCGAGGGCAATCAGCGTGCCGGCCACCTGGCCAGCTACGACGCGTCCAACCTGCAGATGCCCGAGCGTCGCGAGGACGGTTCCTACACGGTGCCCATCCGCATCCTGCGCATCCACATGGAGGAGGACGCCGCCAAGATGGTGCACGTGGGCGGTGCCGAGGGCCGCATTACCGCCGCGGCCGAGTCGCTCGTCGACTACAACCGCTGCGGCACGCCTTTGATTGAGCTCGTGACTGAGCCCGATTTGCGTACGCCCGAGGAAGCGCGCCTGTTTATGGAAAAGCTCCGTCGCATTTTTGTGACGCTGGGTATTTCGGACTGCTCCATGGAGAAGGGTTCCATGCGCTGCGATGGCAACGTGTCGCTGCGTCGTCGCGGCGAGACCAAGCTGGGCACCAAGACCGAGCTCAAGAACCTCAACTCGTTTAAGAGCCTGCACGACGGTCTAGCCTACGAGATCTGCCGTCAGGCCGAGGTGCTCGAGGAGGGCGGCATCATCTATCAGGAGACCCGCCACTGGGAGCCCACCCGCAAGCGCACCGTGGTCATGCGCGTGAAGGAGACGGCCGACGACTATCGCCTGTTCCCCGATCCCGATCTGGCGCCGTTCGATCTGGACGATGAGTTTATCGACCGCTGCCGTGGCGAGATTCCCGAGCTGCCCGATGCCAAGCGCGCCCGTTTTGAGGCCGACTTTGGCATTAAGACGGCCGATGCCGAGCAGATTGCCGGCGACCCCGAGTTTGCCGAGTTCTTTGAGGCGGCCGCTGCCGGCATGGCTGGCAAGGAGGCCCAGACGGTCGCAAACCTGCTGGTCAACGAGATGATCGCCTACCTTAAGGGCGCGGGCGTGTCGTTGAGTGAGTCCGGCATTGCGCCGACTCAGGTGGCAGCGCTTGCCAAGCTGCTGGCGACCGATGCCATTAGCTCCAACCAGGCGCACGAAGTCTTTGAGGCCATGGCTCAGACCGGCGACGACCCCAACAAGATCGTCGACGAGCGCGGTATGCGCCAGGTGAGCGATGCCGGCGCGCTGCAGCCGATCGTGGACGAGGTGCTGGCAAACTGTGCCGATCAGGCGCAGCAGTATCGCGATGGCAACCAGAAGGTCATCGGCTTTTTGGTGGGCCAGTGCATGAAGGCGAGCCGCGGCAAGGGCAACCCGAAGCTCTTCAACGAGTTGCTGAGAACGTCGCTCTCGTAAGCGGGAACCGAGGGGCCGGGCGCAGGGCCTTGCCTCTCAATTTCGGACAGTCCTGACTCACGACGGAGGCGCCACTGGCGCCTCCTGTTCGTGCGGAACTCATTGAGAGGCAAGGCCCTGCGCCCGGCCCCTCGGTTCCGTGACGACTCGGCCGTTCGGGTCAGGCGGGCTGAATGGAATAGAGTGAATGGGCGCGCCGTTTGGCGCGCCCATTGTTTTTGAGGGGAACTCATTTTGAGCAAGCACCCGCCCTGCCGGGGCTCCCGGGTTCCGTGACGACTCGGCCGTTCGGGTCAGGCGGGCTGGATTGAATTTGGTGATGAGGGCGCCATCGGCGCCCTCATTCTTTATATATGTTGGGAGCGCCAGGTGGTGGGGGTGGTGCCGGTGTATTGTTTGAAGGCTTGGGCGAAGGCGGCTTGCTGAGGGTAGCCTAGACGCTCTGCCACTTGCGCTATCGTAAGCGAGCTATCTGCCAAAAGGTCCTGCGCCCGCTCCATGCGACGCCTTCGTATGTAGGCGCCCAGGGACTCGCCAGTTTGGGCCTTAAAGGTGGCGCATAGTTTGGAGCGGCTTGTGTAGAGCCTCTCGGCCACCTCGTTGATACCCACATGTCTGCCTTTGTCGAGCGCGCGCTCAATCATTGCCGTTGCTTCTTCGGCAATGGTTATGCTAACGCGTGTGTCTGCCGCCTGCCGAGCCTGCTTGTGGGCCGCGCGCGAACAGGCGAGCTCCGCGACCATGGTCTCCACGATGCCCTGCATATAGACGTGTCCGCCTACGGTGCGGGCGCGGTCCTCGTTAATCCGGCGCAGCGTGTGGCAGATGGCAGACGTCGCCTCCTCGTGCCATGGCTCGGCAAACGCCTCAAAGATCCCCGCGAACTCGGTGGGATAGCGGTGCTCCAGTTCGTCAAAATATCCAGGCAAAAAGAGCACCGAGCGTGAGTGGTAGAGTTGCCCTGCAAACAATGGGCTTAATTCCTCGCCACAGCTATCTTGGATAAAGCTGCAAACGGCATTGTTTGGCCACGGTCCATGCAATGGTTTAAGGTTCGCGGGCGTTATGCCAGCCTCGGGCATGCATGTAAGTGTGGGCGCGCTGACCTCGCTCATGCAGGCGTATGGCTCGGGTGTGTATTCGGCCAGGTACATATCGTGCGTCGGGGTGATGAAATGCTCCATGACGATGCAGGCAGGGGAGAGAGGCATGATCCATGCGCGGCCGTGCGCCCGATCGTTTGCCACCTCGCCGGTAAAGACGGCGCCCTTGCCGGTAAGCTTCAGGCCAAACTGCTCAAATTGCGGTGCGTAGAGCTCGGTTATGTCGGTCGCTGCCCGCCGTATTTGCAAAAGCGTCCCTTTCCTTTGCAGAAACGTCCACGCCTGGCTTGATTGTGAGCCATGGCTAACACATCAATGATAAGTTCATTACGGTTAACTCTCAAGCCGTTAGAAAGGAATCTCATGGCAAAGGGGTCAAAAAGGGAAGGCGGCGGTATCGGCGAGCTGCTTGCATATGCCGGCGACCGCAAATTCCTAACGTATTTGGGCATGGCGCTCTCGGCTCTCTCGCAGCTGCTGAGCTTTGGCCCGTTCGTGTGCATTTGGCTTGTCGCGCGCGATCTGATCGCCGTGGCACCTAACTGGAGCGAAGCCTGCGACATCGCGACGTATGGCTGGTGGGCCGTGGGGTTTGCCCTGGCAAGCATCGTAGCTTATTTCGTGGGGCTCATGTGCACGCATCTGTCCGCGTTTCGCTGCGCGTCCAATATCCGCAAGACTACGAGCGAGCACCTGCTTAAGCTGCCGCTTGGCTACTTTGACACGCACGCCACCGGTGAGCTGCGCCGTATTGTAGACGGATGTGCCGCCTCCACCGAGACCCTGCTCGCGCACATGCTGCCCGATATCGCCGGCGCCACCGCCATGGTCGCAGGCCTGCTCGTGTTGCTTTTCGCCCTCGATTGGCGTTTGGGGGCGGCATGCCTTATCTCGGTCGTCGTTTCGTTTGGCGCCATGGCCACCATGATGAGCGGCAAAGGCGCCGAGTTCATGAAGGCCTACATGGGAGCGCTGGTCAAGATGAACAAGACCGGCACCGAATACGTACGCGGCATCCCCGTGGTCAAGGTGTTTCAGCAGACGGTCTACTCCTTTAAGGCCTTCCACGATGCGATCGCCGAATACGCCGACATGGCACAAAACTATTCGGGCACGTTCTGCCGAGGTCCGCAGGTACTCAACCTTACCGCGCTCAATGGTCTTGTGGCATTCCTGTTGCCCGTGGCGTTGCTGTTGGCACCGGGTGAGACGGACTTCGCGCATTTTATGGTCAACTTCACGTTTTACGCGATATTTTCGGCCGTGGTGCCGACGGCCATGACCAAGCTCATGTTTGTGGGCGAGGCCTCTCAGATGAGTGCTGATTCGCTGGCTCGCATTCGAAGCGTCATGGATTCCAAGCAGCTCTCCGTGCCCGCCCAACCCAAGCACCCTGCCGGCGGCGACGTGCGATTTGAGGACGTGAGCTTTACGTACGAGAGTGCCGAAGCACCTGCTGTCAGCCATGTGAGTTTTAGCGTTTCCGCTGGTAGCACCCTCGCCCTGGTGGGTCCCTCGGGTGGCGGTAAGTCAACCTGCGCAAGCCTGATCCCGCGTTTTTGGGATGTTTCCTCGGGTCGAGTGCTCGTAGGCGGTGTGGACGTTCGCGATATGGATCCGCACGAGCTTATGGACCAGGTCGCCTTCGTGTTCCAGACCAACCAGCTGTTCCGGCAAACACTTGCCGATAACGTGCGCGCCTCCAAGCCTACGGCCACTGACGACGAAGTGCGTGCGGCCCTCTCCGCAGCTCAGTGCGACGACATTGTGGCCAAGCTCCCGCAGGGCATCAATACCATGCTCGGTGCCGGCGGAGCATATCTTTCGGGCGGCGAGGTCCAGCGCGTGGCCCTCGCCCGCGCGATCCTTAAAGACGCGCCTATCGTGGTGCTCGATGAGGCCACGGCGTTTGCCGATCCCGAGAACGAGGCGCTCATTCAGCGCGCCTTTAGCAAGCTGGCGGCGGGTCGCACGGTCATTATGATTGCGCACCGGCTTTCGACCGTGGTGGGCGCAGACCAAATCGTGGTGCTCAACCAGGGCAGCGTGCAGGAGTCGGGTACCCATGCCGAGTTGCTGTCCCAAAATGGCCTGTATGCCAAGATGTGGGCCGAATACGAACAGGCCGCGAGCTGGAAAATCACTGCAGCGACCGCGGATGCCGCCGTCACGAAGGGAGGCGAGGCCTAAATGTTCGCCTCATTCCAAAAGAAGTATTTCCTATCCGATAAAGGCGTCGCCGGCGTAAAACGCGGCATTTTCTGGACCACGCTCACCAATCTTATTACCATGGCTGGCATGGGCTTTTTATTCCTGGTTATGGCCGGTTTTGTCGAACACCTCGCCAGCGGGGCTGACCTGCCGGATGCCCTGCCGATCGTGGGCGGCCTCCTGGTCTTTTTTGTGTTGCTCTTCGCTTCTAACTGGCAGCAGTATTACTACACCTACTGCATCTTTTACGAGGAGTGCGGCAAGCAGCGTATGGAGATTGCCGAGCGCTTGCGCAAACTGCCGCTGTCGTTTTTTGGTCGTCGTGATCTGGCCGATTTAACCGAGACCATCATGGGTGACGTCCAGGCCATGGAGCACGCCTACAGCCACGTGCTGGGAGAGCTTTGGGGTGCCATCATCGCAAGTGCCATTGTGTTCGTGGCGTCGCTGTTCTTTTGCTGGCAGCTGGCGATCGCGGCGTTTTGGAGCGTTCCCGTGGCCTTTGCCGTGCTGTATCTAACACGCGGCCCCATGACTCCGGTGTTCGATCGCGTGCGCGCCGAGAAGGTCAAGGTTACCGAGGCGATTCAAGAGACGCTCGACTGCGTTCGCGAGATCCGCGCCACCAACCAAGAGGCCCATTATCTTGAGGGACTCAACGTTGTGATCGATGCCGAGGAGCGAGAGACCACCAAGGGCGAGCTCGCTAACGGGCTTTTGGTCAACTCCGCCTTTGCCATCCTGCGTCTGGGCATTGCCACTACGCTGGTCACGGGTGCTGCGATGGTCGCCTCCGGGCAGGTCGACTTTTTGGTGATGTTTGCCTTCCTGCTTATGGTGAGCCGTATCTATGCGCCGTTTGACCAGGCGTTAATGTTAATGTCCGAGCTGTTCGTCGCCGAGTCGTCTGCCAAGCGCATGCGTTCCATCATGGAAGAGCCTGTGGCGCGGGGCAGCGAGAAATTTGAGCCCGCGGGCCACGATGTGGTGTTCGATCACGTGGCATTTGGCTATGGTGCGGGCGAGGACGGCCGCGCCGGCGAGAAAGTTCTTACCGATGTGAGCTTTACCGCCAAGGAAGGTGAGGTCACGGCACTGGTCGGTCCTTCGGGTTCCGGTAAGTCTACGGTGAGCCGCCTGGCCGCGCGCTTTTGGGATGCCACTGCGGGCAAGGTTACCGTGGGCGGTGTGGATGTTGCGGGCGTCGATCCCGAGGTGCTCCTGCGCGACTACGCCATTGTGTTCCAAGACGTGCTGCTCTTTGACGACACAGTGATGGGAAATATCCGCCTCGGGCGTCGTGACGCCACCGATGAGGAAGTGCTTGCGGCCGCGCGTGCCGCCAACTGCAACGAGTTCGTGAACCGCATGCCGCAGGGCTACGACACCATGATCGGCGAAAACGGCTCCAAACTCTCCGGTGGCGAGCGCCAGCGCATCTCCATCGCCCGCGCGCTGCTCAAAGATGCGCCCATCGTGCTGTTGGACGAGGCGACGGCGAGCTTGGACGTGGAGAACGAGACCGTGGTACAGCAGGCACTCTCCCGTCTGCTTGCAGGTAAGACGGTTATCGTTATTGCTCACCGTATGCGTACGGTGGAAAATGCCGACAAAATCGTTGTGCTCAAGGATGGCGTGGTTGCCGAACAGGGCACCCCGGCGCAGCTCAAGGCGGCAGGTGGAGAATTCGCCCGCATGGTTGCGCTGCAAAAGGAAGCGGCTGCCTGGCAGCTGTAGGACTGTGACAAGGGCGGGGGCGGATACCCGTGGGAGTGCGGATTTGCGTCGTGGTGGGTGAACCGCCGAGTACCGGGCGGTCTGGACCGCATGTTTTCAAAAAGTTAGCCGTGGTTGACCAAATAGTTATACTAAACTAGTCTCAATAGCGTGCTCGAGCAAACTAATGAACTCGGGTGCTAAGGCACCATGCCGCGCTTGTGCGGCAAAAGGGAGAAGCAACATGAAGAAGTCGACGTTCAATACCCTGCTTGTCGGTGGCGGTTTTCTGCTTGGCACGGCCGGCATCAAGCTGCTTACCAGCGCTCCGGTCAAGAATGCCTGCGTGCAGGGTATCGCGTGCGGTATGCGCGTCAAGAACTGCTACCAGGACATGGTCGAGCAGGCCAAGGCTAATGTCGACGACATGGTTGCCGAGGCTGCCTACATCACCCAGAGCGAGGCCGCTGCTGACGAGGCAGCCGAGTAACGCTCCCAGGCACAAACTATGAGATTCTCGATTATTAGCGAGATCCCCGGCAGGACCCGTCTTCAATTGGCGGGTCCTGTGCCAGAGAGCGATCTCGATGCACTTCTTAAGCTTGGCGGCGAAATCGACGGCGTGCGCAAAGTGCGCGTATATGGCCGTATTGGCCAGATGGCGCTCGAATATGACGAGCGGTGTCGTGCGGGCGTGCTCGACGCTTTGGGTGCGCTCGATGCCCAGGCCATTGCCGACGCAAAGACGGGCTACGTGATGCAGCTTGAGCCACGCAAGCACAAGCTCGTTATGGATCTTGCCACACTTATCGGCACCCACTACGCGCGCCGCTGGTTCTTGCCGACGCCTCTGCGTGCGGTGTTTGTCGTGGCCGGTTACATGGCATTTTTGCGCGCTGCCCTTCATGAGCTGGCGCAGCCGCGCCTGACCGTTCCCGTGCTCGACGCTTCGGCCATCGGTATCTCGTTTGTCAAACGTGATGTCGATACCGCGGGGCAGACGATGTTCCTGCTCAATGTGGGCGAGCTGCTCGAGGACTACACCCGCGCCATGAGCGAAAACGAGCTCATCAACTCGCTGCTCGATGTGCCCGACAAGGCGCAAAAGGTCGTCGGCGACACCGAGGTGAGCGTTGCCGCCACCGAGCTTGAGCCCGGCGACTTGGTAGCCGTGCGCACCGGCATGTCCATCTGCATTGACGGTGTGGTCGAACAGGGGAGCGCTATGGTCAACCAGGCGACCCTGACCGGCGAGCCGCTTGCCGTCGAGCGCAGCGCAGGCGACGATGTGTTCGCCGGAACCGTCGTGGAAGACGGCAGCATCTTGGTGCGCGTGCGCGCCAACACGGCTCAGACCAAGCTCCGCTCGATCGTCTCGCTCGTGCAGGCGGCCGATTCGCTCAAGTCCGAGGGCCAGTCGCACATGGAGGACCTCGCCAACAAGATCGTCCCGTGGAACTTCCTGCTCGCGGGCATGGTTGCGCTTACCACCCGTAGCCTCATCAAGACCTCAGCGGCGCTGATGGTCGACTACTCGTGCGCGCTCAAGCTTACGGGTTCGGTCGCCGTCATGACCGCCATGAGCGATGCCGCCAAGATGGGCGTGATGGTCAAGGGTGCCAAGTACTTTGAGTCGTTTGCCAAGGCCGATACCATTGTCTTTGATAAGACCGGCACGCTCACTGAGGCGCAGCCGCGCCTGGCTTGCGTGCTGACGACCGATGGCTGGAGCGAGGACGAGGTTCTGCGCCTTTCCGCCTGCTTAGAGGAGCATTTCCCGCATCCAGTGGCGCGCGCCGTGGTCAATGCGGCACGCGAGCGCGAGCTCGAGCATCGCGAGCGCCACGCCGCCGTCGAGTACATTGTGGCGCACGGCATCGCTTCGTCCATTGAAGGGCGTCGCGCCATCATCGGTTCCGCGCACTTTGTATTCGAGGATGAGGGTGCACAGCTCGAATCCGACATCAAGGAGCGCATTGAGTCCCAGATGCAGGGCCTGTCGCCGCTGTATCTGGCGGTCGACGGCACCGTTGTGGGCGTGCTCGGTATCGAGGACCCGCTTAAGCCCGGGGTCCGCGAGGCCATCGCCGACCTGCACGCGTTGGGCGTCAAGCACGTGGTCATGCTCACGGGCGATTCCGAGCGCACGGCCGAGCGCATTGCGCGAGAGGCAGGGGTCGACGAGTTTAAGGCCGAGCTGCTGCCCGAGGACAAGTACGCCTATGTGGAGCGCATTAAGAGCGAGGGGCGCCATGTTGCCATGGTGGGCGACGGCGTCAATGATTCGCCGGCGCTCGGTTTGGCCGACGTGGGCCTGGCGATGGGTGGCGGAAGCGACATCGCCAAGGAGGTCGCCGACATCATCCTGACCGACACGGATCTCGCCGCAATCGTGCGCCTGCGCCGCATGAGCCAGGGCCTCATTGATCGCCTGACGAGCTCCTACTCTAAGGTGATGCTCACCAACTCGGCGCTGCTGGCGCTCGGCATCACCGGCACGATTACGCCGCAGACGTCGTCGCTGCTGCACAACGGCTCGACGATCGCCTACAGCCTGAGCAACGCGAAGGCATATCTGCGTTAACAGGCGTGTTCGCCCACGCTATCTGGCCTGCGCCCGGACGGCATCGGTGCCGTCTGGGCGCAGGCCTTTTGCATTTGACCATTTGCTAGCTACTCTATATAGTATTGCTAGCGGTGCTAGCAATTGAAGGGAGCGGGATCAACGTGGGTACTGTTAGTGGCATGGCGCAGGTGAACGTTCGCGTGGATCGCCAGGTCAAGAATCGTGCCGAGGAGGCGCTGCGGCTTTCGGGCGGGTCACTGCCCGAGCTCATCAAAAAGGTGATGGCCAAGGTCGCGCAGGGTGGCGGGCAGTGCGAGGAAGTGCTTGCGGTCGTCGACGACCGGCAGCAGACCGTCGCGCCCGATACTCCGTTCGCCGCATCATGGGCAGCGGCAGACCGGCTTTATGCAGATTTGGGCATCGCTGCGTCGCCCGTATCCGACGATCGCGATTGGGACGCAATCTATTCCGAAGCCATGGACGAGCGCTATCGCCAAAAGGGGATGATCCTGTGAGCGGAGCTCCCCTCAAAATAATGGTGGACGCCAACGTATGGGTTGATTCGTTTTGCGTCGACCATGCCGAGTCGCTTGCCGCGCGTGCGTTTATTGGGCAGGCGACGGAGACGGGGGCGTTGCTGTTCTTTCCGGTGCATATCGCTAAGGACGTGCTGTACGTTGTCCAACACGAGCTGAAGCGTAGCGTTCTTGCCGGCGGGGGAGCGCTCGACGAGGCTTCTGCCCGAGCAATTGGCGATGCGGCGTTGGCGTTTGTTCGGAACATGACCGAAAACGCCACGGCCGTGGGTGCAGATGCGTCGGACCTTTGGCTGGCCGACAAATACTTAGCGCTCCATCGCGATTACGAGGACAACTTGGTGCTCGCCGCGTGTAAGCGCGCACAGGTCGATTACTTGGTGACCAATGATCGCAAGCTGCTCGAACATGCCGATCTTGCAGCAAAGACACCTCGTCAAATGATGCCGATTCTGGCTTTGGCCGAACGCGGCGGCGCGGCTATCGGTTGACGAGAACTGTTTGCGGACCTCTTGGATGACGATGCGCCAAGGGACCCGCGTCTGCTATTTACAAAAGCTCGGCCTTAATGGCGGGACTTTCTGCGAGCTGCTCGGCTGCCTTTTCGTCGGAGCTATCGAGTGCTGCCAGACTGCGGTAGACCCACTCGTTGACCTGGGTGTTCTTGACGCCTGCGGTCTGCATAAGGGCGCCTACCTCGCGGATTGCTGCGAACAGATCGGCTTTGGGACCCGCGAGCTCGACCTCGATGCCGTGGTAGGCGGCCACGCCGCGGTTCTCACTCACGTGGTCGATAAAGCCCTCGACGGTCTCAAGCCGCTGGGCGAGAGCCGCATCATCGTCAGTGTCCAGCGCGACGAGTGCGTTCGATACCGTGAGGGCGGGATGTCCGCACGGTACAAAGCCTTCGATGACATCCATGGCTTCGGTAATGGTTGAGCCCAGGCCTGCGAGGGCATTGACGAGTTGCTGTTTGGTATCCATAACGGTCCTTTCGACGGGTCAATATTGCTTGGCGAAAATATACGTGACGCGATCGGTAGCAAAAGTGCGAAGTATGGTGCACATTAGGGTCTTCACAGCTCGTGCATAGAACAGCTGTGCGCTTTCAGAACGTGGTAAGATAGCTATCCACGAGCGGGGTTCACCCCGCGTGTTCCTTGAAAAGTCGACGGTTATCGGGTGTTTGCAGACCCGATACCATCCAGACTTTCCCAACATTCGGGGGCGACTGGTTTCGACACGATAGCTCTGAGAGAGGAAGCAAGCCGAGGTCTCCTCGCCTCGTTAAACAGGGGTACCGTCAAATTGAATTGACAACAACTCTTCTTTTGAGCCTATGGCTCTCGCTGCTTAGTTTATAGCGGCGCGTCAACCCGGTGATTTCCCCGACACCGGTACGACGTCATGTTAGGGGAATGCTCCTGCGCACGTAATCGGTATGGCGCAGGCTAAGACCGAACCGGTTAGGACGCCGCGAGCGTGTCGCTGCGCGCAAAGCGTCCGAGACTAAACCAGCGACTGAGCTTGGAGATGCCAATCAGGGGGCTTTCGTGGACCGGAGTTCGATTCTCCGCGCCTCCACCATAAGCAACAGACAGGTAGATATTCGTATCTACCTGCCTTTTTATTTCTAGTCCGTACCGCGGAGAATCGAACTCTGTGCAGGGCGCGAGCGTTAAACAAACGCGGAGCGTTTGTAGCGAGCGGGCGAGGGCGGCGGCAGCCGACCGAAGCCGGTGCGTATTTGCGAAGCAAATACGCGGATTCTCCGCGCAAAGCCCCAGCTAGATATAGATGCGATGCCGATCGGGCGTCTTGCCCCGGCCTCAACCCATCAACGGATTCCCCAAACCGCGGAGAATCGAACTCTATGCAGGGCGCGGCCGTAAAGAAAACGCCTTGGCAACGCAGACCGGGACACGCTTTCCCAATGGCGGCCCAGGCGGAAAGTCCATCCCGGAATCCGCGCTCAGACTGGGATGTAGTTTCCGGATGATGCCTCAAGCGGAAACTGCGACCCGGAATCGAGCCGTAGAGTGGGATATGCTTTCCCAATGGCAGCTCAAGCGGAAAGTACATCCCGGAATCCTCGTTCGGAATGGGATGCAGTTTCCAAATGAATGGCTAGCGGAAAGTTCATCCCGGAATCCGCGCTCAGAACGGGACGCGCTTTCCCAGCGGCGGTCCAAGCGGAAAGCGCATCCCGGAATCTCGCCTCAAACTGGGACACACTTTCCGCTTCACTTGCCGCCTCAAAAAACCTGCGCTCTCGCCATCCCAAAACTGGGTAGAAGAAAGCCAAAACGCAATCGCAGGAGGTCAACATGACTGCAGAAGATAAGGCAAAGAACGCCGGCAAGGTCGCGCTCGTCCTGGAGGGCGGTAGCTTTCGCGGGCAATTTACCGCAGGCGTGCTCGACGTTCTCATGGAGGCTGGCGTCGAGATTCCGGCTGTCTACGGTGTATCGGCCGGCGCCCTCAACGGCGTGAACTACAAATCGCACCAGATCGGCCGTGCCAACCGCATCAACCTGGCTTTCTGTAACGACAACCGCTTCATGGGCGCCGCGTCGTTTGCGGCCACGGGCTCTATCGTCGGCTACGATTTTATCTTCAACGATGTCCAGGACCGCCTGGACCCCTTTGACAACGAGACGTTCGATGCGAGCCCCATCGAGATGTACGCCGTCGCGACGGACATGCTCTTTGGAACCGCCACGTACCTACCGGTCAAAAGCGCCGTGCTCGACCTCGACGCTGTGCGCGCATCGACCTCGTTGCCGCTGGTGACACCGCCGGTCGAGATAGACGGGCACAAATACGTCGACGGCGGCGTGGCCGATTCGGTTCCTATCGAGCATGTGCTGGAGGAGGCGGGCTTCGACCGTGCGGTCGTCATCGTCACGCAGGACCGCTCGTACGAGAAAAAGCCCTACGAGTTTTTGCCGGCCGCGCGCGCCCGCTATGCCGACTACCCCTATCTGCTCGAGGCTATCGAGACGCGCCACGACCGTTACAACATCCAGCGCATGCACCTGTGGAAGTATGAGCGCGAGGGCCGTGCGTTGGTCGTCGCTCCGCAAAAGCCGGTCGAGGTCGGCCATGTTGAGCACGATCCGGCAAAGCTTCTGGACCTGTATATCCAGGGCCGCCAGGAGGCAAAGCGCCTGCTCGCGGAAATCCAAGAGTTCGTTGAGCGCTAGCGACGGCGAACCCTCAAAAAATGACAACAGCTAAAGAGCTGGAAAATCACGGCTCGTGGATGACATGTGCAGAAACTCTGGTCGGAGCCAAAATACCTGTTGACTCGTACGGCGAGCGGGGTAATATGGACGGGTTACTTGCAGAGCCCCGTGAATCTCTGTAACAACACGTACTGTACATGGAGGAGTCTAAGTGATTTCGAAATCGACTCACTACGCCAAGCAGGGCGAGGTCCAGCGCAACTGGGTTCTCGTCGACGCCGATGGTGCTGTCCTGGGCCGTCTTGCCACCCAGATCGCAATGATCCTGCGCGGTAAGAACAAGCCCCAGTTCACGCCCAACAGCGACTGCGGCGACTTCGTTGTCGTCATCAACGCCGATAAGGTCCAGCTTACCGGTAACAAGGCCGACACGAAGACCTATTATCGCCACAGCGGCTACAACGGCGGCCTCAAGGCTGAGAGCTTCCGCCAGGCTATGGAGAAGCACCCGGAGAAGGTCATCGAGCGCGCCGTTCGCGGTATGCTGCCCAAGACCACCCTCGGCCGTGCCCAGATGACCAAGCTTAAGGTCTACGCTGGTGCCGAGCATCCGCATGCTGCCCAGAACCCCACGAAGATTGAGCTGGAGGCTTAAAGATGGCTGAGAACACCGTTGTCTACCAGGGTACCGGTCGTCGTAAGAACGCCGTCGCCCGCGTCCGTCTCGTCCCCGGCACCGGCAAGGTGACCATCAACAAGCGTGACGCCGAGCAGTATTTCGGCCGCCATCAGCTCGTTGAGAACGCCCTTGCTCCCTTCAAGGTGACCGACACCGCCGGTCAGTTCGACGTTATCGCTCTGTGCGATGGCGGCGGCATCTCCGGTCAGTCCGGCGCTCTGCGCCTGGGCATCGCTCGCGCTCTTCTGAACGCTGGCGACTACCGTGCTGACCTCAAGAAGGCCGGTTTCCTTACGCGCGATGCTCGCGTGGTCGAGCGCAAGAAGTACGGCCTCAAGAAGGCCCGCCGCGCTCCCCAGTTCTCCAAGCGCTAAGGTTTTATCTCCTTTCGAGATACAATGTACAAGCGGGGCCTGCCGATTCCTCGGCGGGTCCCGCTTTTCTTTTTCGACTAGGGTGGGCGGTTGCATATCGCCTGCTAGGGAAGGAGCGATCCTATGCCCCAGAACATCTTCGGTACCGATGGCGTCCGTGGCGTCGCCAATGCCGACCTCTCGTGCGACCTCGCGTTTCGCCTGGGCCGTGCGGCGACCAAGTTTCTTGGTCCGGATATCTGCATCGGCCGCGACACGCGCCTTTCGGGCACCATGCTCGAGAGCGCTCTGACCGCCGGCATTATGGCCGAGGGCGGCCGTCCTCATTGCTGCGGCGTTATCCCCACGCCCGCCGTGGCGCTGCTCACTGTTCAAAACGAGCTCGATGGCGGCATTGTCATCTCCGCTTCGCACAATCCGCCGGAGTTCAACGGCATCAAGTTCTTTAGCCGCAAGGGTATGAAGCTTCCCGATGCTGTCGAGGAAGAGATCAGCGCCTGGGTCATGTCCGAGGAAGCCATGGCTGCCGACACGCTGCCGACCGGCGCCGGTGTGGGCCACATCATCAAGATGAAGGACGCTCGCAAGGCATACGTCGACCACGCCATCGATACGCTCGATGGCCTGAGGCTCGACGGCCTAGTCGTTGCCGTCGACTGCGGTCACGGTGCTTCCTGCCAGACTACGCCCGCCGCGCTGCAGCGCCTGGGTGCCACGGTCCATGCCATCAACACCGATTACTGCGGCACCGACATTAACGTTGAGTGCGGCTCTACGCACCTCGAGCCCCTGCGCGAGCTCGTGCTGCGCACCCATGCTGACATCGGTCTGGCCCACGACGGCGACGCCGACCGCGTGCTGTTCGTGGACAGCGAGGGCAATGAGATCGACGGTGACTACATCCTGGCTATCTGCGGTTCTGACCTCGCCGCTCGCGGCAAGCTCGCCAACTCCGAGATCGTCTCGACCGTCATGTGCAACCTGGGCTTCTCCATCGCTATGAAGGAGCAGGGCTTCGAGATGGTTCAGACCGCCGTGGGCGACCGCTACGTTTTGGAGCGCATGCTCGCGGACGGCGCCGTCATCGGCGGCGAACAGTCCGGCCACATCATCTTCCTGGAGCACAACACCACCGGTGACGGCTTGGTGACGGCTCTGCAGCTGCTGGCCGTGCTCAAGCGCACCGGTCGTACCCTCACCGATCTTGCCGGCATCATGAAGAAGTACCCGCAGGTACTCGTCAACGTGCATTCCGACAACAAGGCTGGTCTGGACGATTGCCAGCCCATCTGGGATGCCGTTGCTGCTGCCGAGAAGGAGCTTGACGGCCGCGGCCGCATTCTGGTGCGCCCGAGCGGCACCGAGCCGCTGGTCCGCGTGATGGCCGAGGCCGAGACGCACGAGCTGACCCAGCGCGTTGTCGACGACATCGTCGAGGTTGTCAAGCGCGAACTTCCCTAATGGTCAAAAACCGTTGCCAAGTGGTAAACTGTTAAGGTTATTTTGATTGATTGGTATGTCCGAGGGGGAGCATGTTCACTAAAGTCCTAAGGTCTTTTGGTATGCGTGGTCGAGTCCTTACGCTGGATGCTCCCATCTCGGGCGATGTCATTCCGCTTTCCGAGGTAAACGATCAGACGTTTGCCACCGGCCTTTTGGGCCAGGGCGTTGCCATTCAGCCTACGGGTACGCGCGTGATCGCGCCGGCTGATGCCAAGGTCGAGGCTATTTTTCCCACGGGACACGCCGTTGCGCTTAACACGGTCGATGGCTTGGACGTGCTCATCCACGTTGGTTTGGACACTGTTCAGCTCGAGGGCAAGCACTTTACCGTACATGCGCAAGTGGGTGACATCGTCCATAAGGGCGATGTGCTCATTGAGTTCGATCGCGAGGCAATTGCTGCCGAGGGCTACGATGTGACGGTTCCCATCTTGGTGTGCAACTCCGTTGAGTTCTCGAGCATCAAGGGCTCCGTTGGCGTGCATGTCGAAGAGATGGACCAGCTCATCGTTGCTCGCGAGCGCTAGCAAGTGCACGTGGCCATTAGCCTACAATTCAAACACGTTTACGGAGGGCGCCCTTGAAAGAGGACGCCCTCCGTGGCAAGATGGGATTTGTCCGAGGCTAAACAGCTTTGGGTCACCGTGGACGGGCAGGGGCCTCGACGCGGTTAGACACGAGACACATACATTACGCGACCTCGCCCTGGTGGCCGCACACGTTGGTTGCGGCCGACGCGGGCCGCGGGCAAGTGCTTGTAAGGGAGCCTTGCCTCTCTTGTACGAGAAAGGACGCGTAATGAAGATCATTAAAGCTAAAGACTACGAGGATATGAGCCGCAAGGCCGCTAATATCATCTCGGCCCAGGTTATCCTCAAGCCCGACTGTGTGCTGGGCCTTGCCACCGGCTCCACCCCGATCGGTGCCTACAAGCAGCTCGCTGCTTGGTACGAGAAGGGCGACGTCGACTTTGCCGAGGTCAGCACCTATAACTTGGACGAGTATCGCGGCCTTTCGCACGACGATCCCCAGAGCTATCACTACTTCATGCGTGAGAACTTCTTCGATCACATCAACATCGACCTGAACAACACGCATGTGCCCGACGGTTCCAACCCCGACGCCGCCGCTGCCTGCTCTGAGTACGACAAGATCGTCGCCGACGCCGGTTACCCGGATCTGCAGCTGCTCGGCATCGGCAACAACGGCCACATCGGCTTCAACGAGCCCGATGACCACTTCTCCAAGGGTACGCACTGCGTCGACCTCACCGAGAGCACCATTCAGGCCAACAGCCGCCTGTTCGACAGCATCGACGATGTTCCCCGTCAGGCCTACACCATGGGTACCCAGACCATCATGTATGCCCGCATGATCCTGGTCGTCGCCAACGGCGAGGCCAAGGCTCAGGCTGTGCATGACATGTGCTATGGTCCGGTTACACCCGAGTGCCCGGCTTCGATCCTGCAGCTGCACACCAACTGCGTTGTCGTTGCCGACGAGGCCGCCCTTTCGCTCTGCGAGTAGCGCGAATCCTGCGGCTTGACATAGCCTTGCCTAAGGCCTCCGCTTTGCGGGGGCCTTTTTGCTATCCCTTTTTGCCCACTTGACCAAAAACTTGCCGTAAGCTTGACGAATACCGGATGTCCAACAGCTTGATTCATTCCATATCAGATTCTATGCAAAAATGCCACTAGAAGGTCGTAGACGGTAGCGGGTGCTAGGCGAGTTGAATGACATGGCTGAACCTTGTTCATCTGCGTTACACTGCCGCTTAGATGGGACAAGCTGACAAGCTCATTTACCTGCTTAAAGACCGATTAGTCGGGGGATTAATAACAATCGGCCCTCGCTGTACAAAAACTTGCCGCTTGCGTACCAAAAGACAACCTAAAATACAAGGTCGCTCTATTCATAGCGCGGCTTGTATGGTCTTGCGGCTACAGTGTCCATACGGTCGAGTGGAGGAGCGGGCATGGTAAACGATTTGAGCGGTATAGACGAGCTAGAGCTGATGCCGTTGGGCGGAGGCTATATGGTGCGACGCGAACGCTTGATGAATGAGCTTATCGCCAAGGGCCGAAAGGCCGGCATCGTGGTTCTTTATGCGCCCGACGGGTTTGGGAAGACCTCGGTGCTGCTGCAGTACACCCATGAGGTTAAATGCGACCCGACGCGAGGTCCCGTGCGGATTATCGAGGCCGATCGTGCCATTGGGCGCGAGGTGTTTATGCAGCTCGAGGTGGTTACCGAAGAACTCAAAGACAAACCGCACTCTCTTATCGCGATTGATAATGTGCCAAACCTCGATCAGCACGATACCGAAGACCTCATCGAAAGGATTCGCGGCCTGCGCGCTATGGGGGTAGGGGTCTTTATTTCCTGCCGTCCTTCAAATCGTCAGCTGATTCATGGGCTGGGCGATTCGGTTAAGATCAATGCGCAGATGCTCAAGGTGCATGCCTATGAGTATTCGGCGTGGGCATCGGCGTTTTCGATCAGCACATCGCTCGACTTTTATCAGCTCACGCAGGGCGTGCCCGAGCTCGTTTCGGCATTGCAGACAGGTCTGTATGGCCAAGGCGACGTAGCCGGTCTGCTCGAAAACGAGATTGTCAACGTATATGGCGCGGCACTTGCCGATCTGGCTTCGCTCGACAATAATGCGCTGTTTTGCGTGGCATGTCTCATGGTTTTGATGGGCGAGGGCAATATCGCAGAACTCGAGGCTTGCGGGGTGAGGCTGTCGATGGTCGACCAGTCCTACTTTGTACGCGACTACCCGATCTTTGGCTTGGATCCCGCCGAGCGGAGTTTTACGTGTCTGGGCACGGAGGATAACGGACGCTTGCGTTTGCGTAAGTTGGTGGCCGAGGTTCGCCCCGAACTTGTTCCGAGGGCGGCCCGGATTTTGCTTAAGGCGGGCCGATGCGATGCGGCGATGGGCCTGGCGGACGCCTTTTTGGACCGTGAAGCGGTCCTTGAACTCGCTGGGCAGTATGGGGTCGATCTGGCTCTGACGGGGCACGGGGCCGATATCTGCCGAGCAGCGCTGGGCACGATCGATGCCGACGATCCGGCTCCAGAGCCAACGCCTGCCGAGGCGCTCGGCGTATATCTGGCAGCGGTCAGCGTGTCCAATACAAAGCTCGCTCGCTATATGGCATCGGTTATCGAGCGCGGGGGCGAACGGGCGGCCTGCGAAATAGACTCTGTTTCATGGAGGGTGGCCCAGACACTGACGGCTGTTTGCTATGGGGACAACGGGCTTGGGCTCCCTACGAACCTGGCCGTGCCAGAAATCGAGACATCCCATACCGCACTCGATATGTTGTCTGCGCATATCGAGGTCAAGCGATGCCTGACCGAACGAGGAGATGACGGCGACGTTCTACAGCAGCTCAAAACGAGCAAGGCCTACGACTGCGAGCTCGACATCGCGGGGATTGTTATACGGGCCGATAGTATGCTGGTGGAGCTCTTTGACGGGTCGTTTGCGGGAACCGACGAGCGCGACGACGAGATGACGGTGGTGCGGGAGGCGCTCGACGTACGTGGGCTTAAGGCGATGGCTATCTGGGTGCGCATGGTGTTGGCGGCACGGCGGCTCCTTTCCGGCTTGCCGGTAACCGACGATGCGGCGTTCAACGAGCTCGATCGTTTTGCCGTGCGCATGCGCGACAACCAGATTCAGCTGTTTGGCCTGTTGTTAGAAGGCTGGCAGTCGCTGGCAGAGGGACGGCCGGTTAATGCAAAGTTCCGTGCGGTCCAAGTGCTCAAACTTGCCGAGGAGTCGATTGCGTACATGCGCGATAACGCATTGCTGCTGGAGCGCGCAGCGTATCTGCGAAATACATCGATGGTTTCGGTGCGCGAGGAAGCGGAGCTACTCGATATAAGCCAGACGCAGGTTGGTGGAGCAGAAGCCTGGATGGTGGCGCTGCATTTGGCCTGTGCGGGTCGAGATAGCGATCTTGCGGCCTGGATGTCCATGAATCGTGCGGGGATTCTAGAGCCATCGTATCGGCTCTTTGCGCGCCTTGCCATGCATTGTCTGGGCGAGCCGGCGGGCAGGATACGCAAGAAGCTTCCCGTGCGCGAGCTGTCGCGGTACTCGCTGCGCGACGATTTGGAAGGGGAGGGCGAGCGCCTGTTCCAGGCCGGCGAGGTTGAAGCCGTCGATACCATCGACCATATCGAGATTCGCATGTTTGGTGCGTTTCGTGCCGAGCGCGACGGGTTTCCCATCACGGATAAAATGTGGCGCCGCAAGAAGGCGGCGACGCTTGCCGAGCGGCTTGCACTGGGCATGGATGCGCTCGTCGATCGTGAGACGCTGGCCATGGAGCTGTGGCCCCATGCCGAGTTCAATAGCGCCCGCAACAACCTGTACTCGACGATATCGCGCTTGCGGTCGGCTTTGGGGCCGACGCCGGATGGCAAGTCGTGTGTGCTCATCCAAAATGAATGCATCGGACTCAACAGCGACTACGTCAAGACCGATGTACGGCTGTTCGACCAGATAAGCCGCGAGGTTTTGGGAAATCGCACGGGTGCGCGCGGGCCCCATTTAGTTGAGCTGTGCCTTAAGATTGAGCAGCTTTATGCCGGACCGCTGTATGTTCCCAATGGCTGTAATCCCACCTACTTTTTGCGCATGCGGCGCATTATGCAGTCAAAGTACATCGATTGCATGATTAAGGGAGCAAATGCCGCTCTAGAAGAAAACGATCTGCAGTCGGCGATTTGGCTGGCGGAGTCGGGGCTTCGACAGGAAACGGCGCGTGAGGATATGGTGCGCTGCGCCATGCGCGTCTACAGTGCGGCGGGGCGGCGGCGCGATATCGTCGAGCTGTACAGCGGGCATATGCACCACCTGAGGGAGCAGGTCAATGGCGTGCCCGAGCCCGAGACGCGGCGTCTATACGAGCGCTTGGTGGAGGGGCGGCTCAATCGCGTGCTGGTCGAGCGATAAAAAACGGGCGCCCGAAGTACTTGGGCACCCGTAAGCTTGCTATGTGTTGGATCGCCGGATCATTGGTTCTTAGACGAGCTTGATCTTCTCGATGTCCTTGCGCGAGGACTCGCGATACAGTGAGAACTTGCGGCCGATGACATGGACGACCTCGGCGTGGCAACGCTCAGCGAGCTCTTCGGCGGCCTCGCGGGCGGAAAGACTGGAGCCATCGAGCACGGAGCACTTAACGAGCTCGTGCTTCTCCAGATAGGCGACCGTCTGCTCGACGGTGCCCTCGTTGACATCGGACTTGCCGATGATGATGGCGGGGTTGAGGTGATGGGCCATGCTGCGAAGCTGCTTGACCTGGGCTCCTGTCAGTGCCATGGGTTCTCGCTTTCTATGTATGGGGCGCCCCGCGACGGGGCCTTAATCTACGTGAGCTGTCCCACGATAGCGCAGGAACGGCGCGGTGTGGAGCGCGTTTACCCAGTTCGCAAAGAATGCGGATGCCGAGTGAGTGGGCGGTGCGGGCTGCGAACAGGCTATGAGCTGGGCGCAGAGACCGGCTCCCATGCAATAAACGCCCAACGAACCTTGCGGACATGATCGAGCATATAGCGCCCCTGCGGCACGCCCTTGGAGCCCGGCTCACCGGCATGAGGATTCTCGATCATGTGCTGGGCGATGTGGTCGCGCAGACGGTCGACCTTATCCTCGTTGCCATGCTCAAGCATGCGGGAAAAGTCCGCCACGCCTGCCTCGAGGCTATTAAAGGTATCGCGACGAGGCGATTCAAAGTATGTAACCAGCGGCAACGCACCCATCTGAATAAGGATGTTAAAAGCATACACAAAGCCATTACTGCAGGTAACCGAGGCGCCGATAGCGTTCATCAAGTGCAGATCATAGCGCGGGCTGGAGTTGGCGACCATCGTGACAGCACAACGCCGACGAGCCGTACGGTCAAGCTTGGCAAGCGCACCTTTTAGGTTGTTCGTGGTGACAGAGCGACTGGCAAAGGCAACATCAACCGCTTTCGCGACCGGTCCAACCAAATCCCAATCATCATCCCAAGCAAGCTCAAGCGGCGTTATGCGCCCCTCGAGCCCATAGTACTCAATACCAGCATCAAGCGTGCCCAGCATGGCGGGGGAAAAATCAGCCGCAATCACAGGATGCTCGTCTTGCGCAAGCGGAATAGCAATCGACCCAGCCCCGCACCCCATATCGAGCACCGACTCGCCGGGTTCCAGCGCCAACAGCTTTATAAAATCCCGAGCATAAGGGGCAGTCTCCAACGGCCGAAAATGCCGAGCCCTTTTATCCCACTCAAAAGAATCATCAGCCCGATGCCGAGCGGCCTGCAGACGCATCCATTCGCCATTCCAATCAGCAGCAAGCAGCTCAGAACGATTCTCCCCATCAACCACGGGCCAACCTCCTAGCAACAAAAAAGCGACTCCCCCAAAAAGAAGAGCCGCAACCAGCATATATCAGAAAGAACCGATCCAACGCCAAACCGCCATACCAGCAAAGTAGGGCAGAAGCGAAGCGACTGCCAAAGGGATAGAACCCAACCGAGGTCCCGTTGTGCGGGAGCCCCGGGGAGGGCAAATATATAAGGTCGATCGCGAGTTCCGCACGAGCCGG
>OIYU01000103.1_pt1 | contig 68845 bp, 115 predicted proteins | sample 1588321 | NCBI WGS metagenome assembly OIYU01 (sample SAMN03283258) | human gut metagenome | biome: human-associated habitat; material: feces | host: Homo sapiens | place: USA | collected 2013 | reverse complement strand
TAGTGTAAAATACTATTTAAATCTGTATACATCTTAACATTCAATGCGTCGGACATTGTCCGACGCATCGTAGTGTCGCGATTATTCGCGACGACTTCAATGCTGTGAGTAATATAAAATCGTTAGTGCTACGCACTACGATGCTTATTGTGCTTCGCACAATGAAGAATCATTACTGAACCATTCAATGTTAAAACTCCTTATAAACATAAGGGCGAAAACACCCAAGTTGTAATACAGGCTACAATCACTCGTGTTACACACGATGATTCTTGTTGTGCCACAGCACAACGAAGATTGTGCCTAGAAAGCGTTTTATCCTTTAGGAATATAAATTCATTACTTATATCTTAAAACGTCTTGTAGGCTCCTTGTAGCTCGCGTGAGAGCATGTCTGGAACAATTTCAATGCGCAAGCATTGACAGAGTACCGTAGGTACGAGGTTACGTCATGCGGCTAAGACTGAAAGTTAAAATGATTATAGAGCCTAGAATAAGAAAACCGTCTAAGCACGTTAGAATAAGATAGGCAATCTTATCTGAATGATAGATACGTTCTGTGCGGAAGTGATTGAAATTGAGCGTTAAGTCTATCATGTTCAATACAAGAAATGCCGTCCACATCATAAACACTAAAGCATCCATCTATTTAACTCATCTCCTTTTCCATAAAGTGCCGTAGGCACGCGTTCTTGGCCTCAATGATTTTCTTGTTTGCCTCTTTTTGTTGCTCGTGAATGTCGTTAAGTATAACATTTAATAGCATTTCACTTTCTTGTATGTACTTTCTTTTTACGTTGCGTTTCGCATCATCTTTCAAATAGAAAGATTCAAGTTTGATAAGGAATTGAAGATAAACAAAACATATAACACCGTCGGGGAAGATACAGTATTTAGTTCCTGATTTATCTGTATAACTAAACACTTTTCTACGCTCAAATGTAATATATTTAACCCATGTTGATTTAAGCGTCAACAATCCTTGTTTGTAAAGTTTTCTTATGACTCCAAGGGAAGAATGAACAACTACGAAATTATCTTGTTTTTCTTTTAGGTTTTTAACATAATCATTGTATTTTTCCCTGATGTATACAAGCAGAGCAGAAAATGATATAATAGCCAAAACACATAGAACTGCGGTTATATTTTTCAACACCAACTTTAAGATTCCCCCTTTCATAGAAAACTATGGGTTGAAAATCTTTACGAACACTTCATGTTCGTTATCGCATATTTTAACAATTTTCTTTTCCCAACTTTTATCGAGATTTGTTTTAAGATATTTATTTTTAACAGGGTCTGTAAATGATATATCTGTAAATTCTATAACGAACTTTAAAACACCATCAAATCTTGTCGCAATACCCTGAGTGTATTCATAAAGTTCATTTAATGCTTTTTCTTCGTCTCTATACTTTCTTACATTTACATAAATAATAGCAGTATAATCGACGTCTCTTTGATTACAGAAAATTCCTATATAAGAGGAACTGTTAATGCTTAAAATATTGAGGTTTTCTGTTGATACTTCTCCAATGCTTATTTCTGCTGATTTTAAAAATACTGTTTTCCCGTCGGTGTACAAAGCTGTAATGTCTCCATCATAATCTGCCGCCAAGCGAAAAACGTCTTTGTTCTTGTTGGATTCAAAAGAGGTATCTGGAACACTGTAATCAAAAATCATACTGTCACCTAATTCGTTTCCCATACAATCAAAACACTTGACTACTTTATCCACTCTCATTACTTCAGAAATATCACAAAGTTTTGAAATTTCTTCTACTGTCATAATCAACAACCCCTTTTCTTTATTCACGGACTACATACAAGTTAATACGTTTTTCGAAATCTTTTTCCTCTCTTAATTCTATGTACTTTCTGATTGCCTCAATACTATGTAACCCACTATTTATAGTGTCATGTATAATATGTTGGTCACAATATGGTAAATGATAATATGCGAGCAATTCGCCATCTTCAAGTTCTTCAATGCTGTCATAACAAAGTAACGATATGTTCTTTGCCGCTTCTCTTTCTCTGTCAGAGAATGTATTTGTTTGAGCCGAACCCATCCTTATATCTTTCAGAAGTATAACCCAGCACCTAATATCGTCTGGAATTTCCTTGTCTAAAACAAGGCATCTATCATCCATGTCAATATATTTAAGGAATATACAATTATTTCGCGGCGATATGCCAAGAGACTTATTGATAATCTCAATATTGTCCCCAGCTTTATACTGTCGGCTCATTGGAATCACTCGCAATCTCAAACGGAATATAATCTATGTTTTCATAGTAATCAGGAAATAAGCATCCAACCCAGACGTTATTCATCATAGTTTTACCAACAGATAAATCCTCATTGAACTCTTTGATTTGACTGTACAGTTCAAACTTTCCAACTTCATTATCGTTTGAGTACATGTTGTTTTCAAGCTGATAAACAAGAGCTTCTCTACATTGAATATTACTGGCATAGTCAGCATCGGCGGTGACAGCAATACAAAAATATGTGATTAGTAAAACCACGAAAGAAACAACTCCAATAACAGCCATACAGGACGAAATAAACTCAATCGTATCGGACGTCCATATTCTCTTGTCGTTCCAAACATAAAGTGCGAAACTTGCCACGATAAACAAAATGACAACAATAAATATCAACATGATATTCCTCTCCTTATTTAGACTGATAGTTCAGCATCATATCAAGTGCGCAAATCACTTCATACACATGCTTCTTTGTCCCATTGGCCAACAATCCTCCCAAACAATGCTTTTCAATATCTTCAGCAGAGCAATAGTATAGACGGCATTCTCCATACATATACTCAACTGCAAGATATCCATACATGAATCCTTTGTTCTTACAGGTTTTGTTGTAATACTGGATACGCAATTCAATACTGTGTTCTAATGACTTCACTTTAAATCCTCCTTTTCATCTCAAAACACTACAACTAACATGTCATCGTAATCTCTATGGTATATCTTTATTACTTTTTCATCCAAGTAGTTTTCGATTACTGAATAATAATCATAATCATAACTATAATTATTATATGAATTTGCTTTATGATTAATCTTTTCCCCCTCAAACCATTCATCATAAACTTCTGTAAATTCTCTGATTGTCATTTTAAATCCTCCCTTTAAATAAACTCAACCTTACATCTTGTAAGAATATTTTGACGAACGCCACGAAATTCAGATTGTTCTTTGATTGTTCCTGTAATTATTACCTCTTTCCCAGAATCATCAATTCCTAAATACTTGCTTGTTTTCCAAACAAAGATACAACTAGACTGAATCATTTTGTAAACATACATCATGCCAAACTGTGTATCATAACTTGCTACACACGCTAAATTGCCTTGAAGTGAAACCTTATCACCCACGTTTCTGTAATAATGATACATTTCATTTTGCTTCTCGGCTTCTCTCTTTTTCTTCTCGGCCAAAAGATGCTTCTGGTAACTGGCAATCAAACTTGCGGCATATCCAATATGTTTAAGCTCGACCAGTTCATTGGAACAAATAACTTTAAGATTCTCAAAATATGAATTATTGTCTGTGTCAATATTTTGAATCCATTCAAGTGCTTCGTCTACAAATGTCTTTGTGTCGTCGCTTTTATAAATGTTTTTCCAATCTTCTTCTACGTTTTTACTGCTCATAAGACGAATGGTTAAATCACAAGTAGCCTCAACAATAGTCTTGTTATTATTTTCGTTAATCTCTCTTGCTTTAGACTTTGAAATATAACCGTACAAAGACGAAGCGGCTACAACGCCAGAAAGAAAGTTTTTCATATCTACATACCATTTGGACTTTGAAGTGAACCCCATAAATTCCGTTGGCTCTTTTGTACATTCTTCAAAAGTAGCAATCATGTCCGCGTCAATGCCCGACGTGTATTCTTTCAGACATGTTGTGCCGACCTGTTTGAATTCCTTTGTTTCTGTATTATACAGAACAACAGTCTTATTTCGCGCTCTCATTGTGTTACAGTGGTCACAATAAGATTGTGCTGTTCTGTACTTCTCAGGAAGTTTAAGCTCTTTGCCTGGCCTCCATTCGCCCCCTACAAGATGTACTAGATTCCCATACGGTTGATGCTCTAAAACTGCAATAACAACCCAGTTCTCATAATGGATTTTACATTCAACGACGACTGGAATACATTCAACCTTAACACTCTCAATGTCAGTGTCTTTCATAATGGGCTTTAGTTTTTCGTATTTGAAATTTACATTCAGGCTTGACGCTTTCCTCTCAAGTCGAGCCATTTTTTTGTCGAGTGATTCAATGTTGTCTGTTGGAATAAGATACATCATAATTTACAACTCCTTTATAGCTTATTGATAGCACTCTTTGCGTGCCATCGTTACTCTTGAGTGGATTCCCTTATCCACTATATATATTATACCACGAAAGTGGTATAAGCGTCAAGGAGCGCTGGGGTTTATACATAACTATTTTCTGATTTTAGGGCACTATTTTTAAAATTCATCTGTCCAACCTATTTTCAATGTATGCTTTTATCATTGCTTCATATAATCTGTGGCTTTCAGTATATATTAGATTCGATAATTCAAGCCCAATAAGATTAAGTGCGCAACGTTCGATGGTTTCCAACATAACGTTGCTTTTTATATATTCATAGAACTTGAAAAATGATAAATAGTTTATGTCCATAAACTCAAATAAGCCAACATTATATGTATCACATGTCTTTTTAAGTGTTTTGGTGTTTATCATAAATGAATCAATCTTTACTCTTAAAAGAAATTGCATGTCAGATACAAAATCAATACCAAGATTGTTTATGGCTTCAAGTTGATTTACAACATCAACCTCACAGTTATAGTAGCGCCGAAACTTATAGGAATATACATGTTTTGATTCGCTTGGATAGTGCTTAAACACACAAAGCATTTTACCATTGTATTTTGCTGATACAACTACTCCATAATCTTTTGTATCTTTATGTCTGACGCATATTCCGGGAATTATTTGCTTATACATAATAAACCCTCCTTATAGATATAGCCGCGAATCAATCATATTCGCGGCTATAATTTGTTATTAATGAAATGACAGAACTATGACACAACACGTCATAACTGTGACAAAAGCAAACCATGAAAAGTATTTTAAGAACTTGTCCATTATGTTGTTTCCTCCATATGTATTCCAAAATACTTTTTGAAGTGACTTTCAGGAATAGGAAGTTTTGTCGCCGTAATGTCGTCGGCATCTTGAATAATGTAACACAGAACATTTTTGTGATATGTGAATCCAACCACAACATATTTGTCACCGACTTTCATCGGGATTCTAATGTTGTACTTTGGATAAACGTAGGTTGATTCTTTGATAACTTCGTATTTTCGACACTTTGTAGTGTTCATCGTGGCATCTCCTTTTTATTATAGATTTAATATAAATAGCAACCAGCGGTTGCGGAAGCGTTTTTACATAGAAAATATATGGAATTTACACTCTTTGCGCTCCTACAAAATATGCTGTACTTCCATACAACATTTGTGATTTAAAGAACGCTTCGTCCATGTCTTTTGCGTTTACAAACTTCTCAATAGGCTGTTTTGTTTCTTTGTCGTATCCAAACATTACCCATGTCATAAATATCACTCCAATCTCAATACTCTAAAAATCTTCCCATAAGCGTTTTTAATTCTTCGTGCCATTTTCTCTCCATCTTCAAGAGTATATTTCTTCGCATCACTTTTAATTGATGTTGTGTTGATGGAATATCCATCATCTAGGTCGCTTTTTATGTAATCGTAATCATTGAACAAAAAGTGTTTGTCTTGAGATTCTAGCACATACATATTTATTCCTCCGTTACTTGTGAACCATCCATTCTCCAAATTCTGTCAAAACCCTCGTCATGCGTAGGTACTACAAACCGTCTGGCCATGCGTTCTATTACATTTTCGGGTATGATTCTTTCGCGTTTCTTGTTGTTCTCCTTGGCCTTTTCAACGTTTGGCACAAAATATATACACCACTTTTCTACGCCTTTTGGACATGCTTTTATAGCTTTCTTTCTATCTTTTAAGGTTACATTTGTGGCGTCAAAAACAACTGTAATACCATTACAAATCGCATAGTACATGCGCTTATAAAGAAGTTTAAACACTTCATGGTTTCCAGACTGTTCGCTTTCGTCTCCCCATAACTCTTTACGAATGTCGTCCGAAGAAAGAACAAGATGATGTTTTAACGGTTCATACATTTTAGAGAATGTACTTTTACCGCTTCCAGGTATTCCGCAAAGAAGAATAAGTTTTCCATTTTCAGTTGGCATAAGTAATCACCGTTGAATCAATTGAAATAAAAAACAAGTCGCCAGATTTCAAATCAGCAACCCAAACAAAAGCGTTTCCTGTAAGATATTCCATTTCATGCGTAGGGATAACAACCATGTAATTCCTACCAGCATATTGGAATTTGTCGCCGGGTTCAAGTGTGCGTATCTTTACCAATCTGCGGTTCATTATTTTGCTCCTTTCAACGTATAGACTTCTGAATGTGTCTTATATTCTTCCGGGAAAACAAAACGCGGCGCTTCTTTGTAATGCTTTGTAGGCTCAAGAAGATTGAGGTACAAAAGAATATCCTCAAACTTAGCGTATTCCTTTTGTTTGTAGTACATGCCCTTGTAAGGGCCAAACATTGTAATGATTTCAGAGAGCCTTTCAATGTCAATGACTGGCTTTACTTTCTCAATCAAAAACACGATATTTTCAGCAAATCGTTTCCACTCTTTTGCTACGTCATTTGTCGGCGCTGTGATAAAGCTATTTGGTACAACGATTAGGTGTGTATTTTTGTTCTTAATTTTTCGGATAGAATAAAGGTAAGAAAAAGACTCGCCTTTATTAACCACGATGGCACAACCTTTGCCCTGAACACTTACAACGTCAACGTTTTGGAAATTAAACTTCCTCATTAATTTCTCACTCCCTCAAAAACATCTTCAAATTCAACGCAGTTTGTGTCGTCGTCTCCATCATATTCTTCACGGAAGATGCGAACAGCTTCTTCTGGTGTAAACAATTCTCCTGTATAAAGATTCATGTACATTGCATAATCCATCATTCTTACCACCTTTCAAGGATAAATACACATGATTTTGATTGTCTTAGAATCTTCTACCGTGACTTTTGTTACTTCATATTCGCCATAGCGCAACTGAACTTTTTTCATTTTGTCATGTATGTTGCTTATCTCATCCACTGTCGTTCTGTTGTTATACTTCCTAATAAAGTACACATCGCTTTCGCCCGTCCTATGAAATAGGTTGATGGTAATGTTAATATCTCTTGGGATTACGTTAAGTTGCTCGTTAAGAATCATTATGTTCAACTCCTTTCAACATTTCAATAATATCTTCGTCCAGAAGCTCTGTACAATTCTTTGCGTGTAGGATTTTCTCATACTCAATCCTTACATTTTCATATGTGAAAAATCCATAGTCAATAAAGTTCCCGATATAATAAAGATTGGCCTTTGAACCAATAGGATAAATGTTTTTTATTAACATGAATCCCTCTTTGCCATTAATCGTGGTGTGAACGATTTTTCCAACTTTACTTTTTAAATACGCAATATAATTGCTGTTTAAATCGTTTCTCTTTTTCTCGGCTTCATCATATTCTTGCTTTGTAATTTGATACATCCGTTCATACAGTTCTTTTCTGCGTTCTTTGTAGTTTTTAAATGTAAATCTCTTTTTTCTTTCATACCCCTTGTTCATGGTGAAAACTTCCATTAATAAGTCATTGCCATAAACATTCATTGCTTTGTAGTAGATGTTTTTCTTTCTTGTTTTGAAATATACGCATTCTAAACAATCCATTAATATTCAACCCCTTTCATTATCTATATTATAACACAAAAAGGGCATGCCCGTCAAACAGGCACACCCTTTTGAATAGAAAAATTTTTAATTTTTCATGTTTTTTTTAATATTGACCGTCGTCTTTTCTAATTTTGTTTCTTTTGTATATCTTTTTACTTTCTTTAATTCTTGTTATTGGTGAAATTGGCCAAAAGTTACGCCTTTTCTTGTTTTCTTGCTTTTTCTTGTTTTTCTCTGTCACGTTTCCTCTCCCATATATTGTATTTTAACTGAATATTATATGGAATTTCCTTGAAGAATCTAGGCAATGTGTGTTTAAAGAAATGTTCTGGGCAACAATAATAGTTAAATATTCCTGTTTTTATCCAATAATCATAGTCAATCCCATATCCAAATATTACTTTATATTTATCGCCTTTGTATTCCATTTTAAATGTATAACAGTTTTTCTGTCTTGGAGTTACAACAATTTCCACTACTTCACTACTATTATCTGGAAAACATACAGTACGGTATTTCTTCCAACCTATAAAGTTGTCATTTAGATAAACTGTTCTTGCTTCTCCATCGCCAAGAATAGTCATATGTGTTTTGTAAAAACATACTGTTAAGTCAAAGTCACCCACGAAAGAGAAATGGTTTCCGTCTAACGTTTCATCTCTCCAACCGACCATGCGCTTCATATCTCCGAACATGTCGGTCTGAATACATTCTCCATTCTTGAATGCGACAGCGCCATAATCAATAAACGCCAATATAATCCTCTCCCATGTCACCATAGAACATTCTACGAAGTGCTATGATATCCTTATCATGAATAATTTCTTTGTGTGCTACAAGCCAGTTGTAAAAATCGTTGATAATCGGAGAAGTCAGCCATTTTTGTTTTGGAATTTCTTTATCGTTGTCCACACGTTTTGCTACGGTTCTTAGATGCTTCCACGTCATATAAAACTTTGTCTTTATTTTATACATGTTGTCCCAAGAATCTACAAGCACATATCCCTCAACTTCGCGAATTGAATTTAATGTATCGTTTACAAACGATTCAAATTCTTCCCAAGTGTTCAGCGTGGCGCGAAGTTTCTTGCACTCAAAGCCCATTTGGTTGGCAATCAACTTTAAGTGATTATATGGCCTAGGACTAGAATTGATTTCATTGGGGATTTCATCAAGAAGTACAATTTTTCTTCTTGGATATTCTATGATGTGTGGTTCATCTTCTGGGCTAATTACTTCAAATACCAACGATGTTTTTGTAAACATTAGGTACATAGCAAGTCTATTTAACGTCTTTTTAGGAATAGTTTCATAAAAAATATCTTTAAATCTATTTGCGTAGTCATTGTCCAATGATGACTTTGAAGCAAAAATAAAATCATGTTCTGCTATGTTATAGGATAATATTCCAAGATAACCGTTCTCTTTTTCATAGGCGTATACAGGGAAATGTAGTGTTTTCTTGAGGTTTTCTAGTTTTGTTTCCTCGCGCTCTCCAATGTTGAAAAACTTATCATAGCTTCTAGCTACAATGGTTTCGCGTCGTGTATCTATAAAAAGTCCACGAGCTTTTGTAGTTTGTTCGTCCCATACCTTTCCAAAGAAAGCGCCGGGTGTAAAATTGAAAGAAGAAATGTCGCCATAGCTTCTTTCTTTTATGTATTCACTATCTCTTAAATACTTAATAAGAGTTCCAACATCGTAAAACATCAAAATCACTCCCCTATCAACAACTCTAGTAACATATCTTCATCGAACTGAAAATCTTTGTAGTTATTTGGCATTAGTTTCTTTAGCTTCTCATATTCTTCTTCTGAATATTCAAACTGGAATATGGCACTAGATGGACTGTCAACATCATCATTTGGATAAGATTCGACAAAGCAACGCTTTAACCCATCGTTTCTATAAAAGAACATCATTCCAAGTTCTCCATAGTATGCCCCAAACAATGTAGTTGTATTGTATATGAACATTTCCACATCTTCATAGCCAACTTCATCATATTCAATCATTGTTCTATGCATTGTATTATCCTTTCCACATCCCAAGATATTTTAAAGCAACATCTTTTGAAAACTTAAAGTTCTTTGCTACCTTTGGGAATTTCTTCCAAACATCATACCATTCTTTTTCCTCGAACTGTAATACAACTACTTTATCTGAGATATCATAGTCGTCAGCGTATTGATATAATGCCATATCTTCTTCCGTGAAATCAAGATAAATTCTACGCTCTACAAAAGAATAACGAAAATAAATTGTAGTGCTTCCGCATTTATACCACCCAAACAATGGGAACTCATACATTTGTCCGCACAACAAACAATAAGAAATGTTGTCTTTGTCTTGCTTGTATGTGTATACTTTCTTAGTCATAATTATCACCTGTCGTTATATATTTTCCGTTTGAGTTACACAATAAATACACTTTATTTTACATATATATTATACCATACTACACAGGATAAAGTCAACTAAGTGTATGGATTTTATACAAAGAAAGCCACAACACATGAGCATGTTGTGGCCTGTGGAGGGTTTTATAAAACAAATCGTTTGTCTATCTCGTATATAATATCGTGATAGAAAAGCCTGTCGAGAACATCTCTTGATGGTTTCATCAGTCTATTTCTTGTGCGCATAATGTCTTTTTGTACAAGATTTTCCCATTCAATTTCGTCATATGTAAATACCGTAATCTTTAAGATACGATAAATCAAACAGTTTCTGTATGTAACGAATACCTGTCGATGTGTTACGTCTGGATAAAACGCAATCTCACAATCAAAGTATTTGAAAGAGCCAAGTTTTGGGAGAATGTATGTTCTTGAAATTGCATTTGACATTTTTTCATTGGTGTACGATGGTTCATACCAGTAAGATATCTTATCCATTTTCAGCAACTTCCTCTGCTCTTTTTGCTTCTGATTCATCAATATATTTTAGTAGATGGTCGCGCTGAATAACAAGAATTTCATTTTGTTGTACAAGCGTTTTATGCTCTTGCTGTAATGCTTCAACTTTGGCTGTCAAAAACACAGCATCGTCTTTTACTTTTTCATATGCTTTGACGGCGTCATAATATTTATTGAGCCATTCCCAAAATATTGGGTTTTTCTTTTTGAAAAGGTTGAGATAAGCACCCAAAACAGCCGATAGTAAAACAAAGATTAGAAACGCTGTTACAATGAGAATGATAATTCCTGGTAATATATTAATCGTCATATGGACTGTCATTCCTTTCAAATCGTGCGCCAACAACGATACAGGCATAGCAAATCAGCGTGGCAATTGCGGCCAAACTCATAACTGTGATAAACATTATACCGTACCTCCCACAATAAACAAAACACATCCATTCATGGAATCAATCAAAACGATTTTTCGATTCATCAAGTCAGAATATGTTTTTACATCTTCTTCGTTATTCAACAAATAAAATGTTTGTTTCTCTTGAATATAGAACGGAAACCGAATTAATTGCTTACCCATGTAAGATGAAATTGTTTGGTCAATAATTCTCGTCGGCCTTGCCTTTGGTTTTACCATGACAGGCTCAACCTTTACTGGCGTATCTGATTTAGCGCTTTTATGTTTCATCTTGTTTGGTTTCTTTTTCGATATATCTTTGGGGGCTGTAAAGTTGAGTATAATACCAGCGAAAGCAATAATAACGATAGGAATTAGAATGAGATACAAAATCCACATTTACAAACACCCCTTTACTTCATATTTACTACTTCTTTTTCAGCAAAATTGGAAGCCCCAACAGCATATAGCCCGGCACTGTATTCGTCTTTGAAGATATAAGAATCTGTCGTTACAAGATACTGCGGGTCATCGTGTCCACGAATTACTTCAAGCATATAGTATATGCCTGTAATTGCTCCGTTTTCAGTGCGTGCCGCGCTCTGATATACAGTGGCCTCATACACTTCAAACATCTTCAGGTTGATAATTCTTGAAGCTGGAGTGGGGACAAAGTATACTTTGTCCCCGTGTTTGTATTTAGCGTACTTTGGTTCCATTACAACTTTCATTATTTTCTCTCCAATCTTTCTCTCTTTGAGTTTCCCCATTCTCTTGCTTCTGCGTAATTAGTAAAGACTTCATCTTTACACGCAATTATTTTCGTTGTGTCGCCACAATCAAAAACCAAAGAAATGATATATTCAAAGTCGAACATAGAATTTCTCACTTTCTTTTCGACTCTGCCACGATATGCCTTAAATTGATTAAGGCCATATGTTTTTGCGCTCCAATCACATGGAACATAATACACATCCATATCGCTTTCCCCCTTATCATTTCTCTGAATTATGTTTTAATCTTCTTCGATGCGAACATCAAACAACATAGAAATACTATCCTGTTTCTTCTTTGCTTTAAATTCAATTCCTGACAAAGCACTTTGCGAAGAAGCTGGAATAACATTCGTTTTTACTGAAACATCAGCATCGGCTTTCAGTGTGATGTCGTCAAAAGTATATACTACAATGTCGCCAAACTTTTCAACAAGTCGAGCGTTTTCTGTTCCGCCGAACTTACCAAAGTCCTGAAGCAACATCATTTCGTAATCGTCTTTACCGTATTTGTACGGTACTGTCGCTTTTGTTTTTGCTCTGGCCATACGTTCGGACAACGGGATTCCATATCGCCCAATCAGCCTGTCAATAACGCTTCGATATCGCACAAGAAACGCTGGACACTGTTCTTCTGGAACGCCTAGATAGTCTCTTACAAATTCAAGATGGTCGATTCTCATTATAAACCCTCCATTTGACAGGCTTTAAATAGCCCGCTTTTCATTATATATATTATACCATATAGCGATGTACGTTGTCAAGTTTATAAGCGAACTTTGTAAATATTTTTTGAAATATCTCTGTAATATGCAACGTAACCTGGTAGACATTTTGATTTATATCTTGTGTCTGGGAACGGAACATCTTCATTTAAATGCCGCAACAATTTTTTCTTTAGATAACGCCCATAAGAAGAATAATATAGTATAACGGGGATGTTATAGATTCTTAGCTCTGGAACATCGCATCTATACCTAACTATTTCATGTACGAAATTAAATGCTTGCAATAACTCGCCGTTTATATCTTCAGTATTACATCTCTTTAGTCTATGCTCTGATATCTCTCTACTGATAGGCTCCCATTTGTAACCAAGGTTGTATTCAGAAAAATACAACACCAAATAAACTGTATCATTTCTGTAATTTTTCTTTCTATTACTAATTACAATTCCGTCAATACCATCATCTATCTTGACATAATCGCCAATATTCATATAATTGCCTTTCTGATTTTATATACTTTATTACCTTTAAATGTCTTAGGCATATCAAATTTAATTTGTTTTCGGATTTCTATACTATATTCAGACGCAAAATCAAGTTCTAGACATAAAAGGCCATTAAAACAAATCCCATCAATATCCACACCCCAAGAGCTATACTCATTAATGAGCCATTTTTGAAAATCTGATGGCACATAGCTTATCTTTTCAAAGTAGCATCTTTCTACGTTATATACCATTCCGGTGTATGATTGCTTATAATCTTTCAGTACAAGAACGGTAATTTCATCGTTATCGAGTTCTCTAATAACGCAACATACAGAACTATTATTTGTAACTCCGTACATAATACCAGACATTTCGTTGCCTTTTACGATGTCACCGATTTTAATGTCGCTCATCGTATGTCACCTTATTTCTTCGTTCGTACAGGAACGTATTGATAAGTTTCAATAGGACAAAGACGAATGTCCATTTTATCAGATGGGCAAATATTGATAATCCCAACGGTATCAGCATCAACCGTTTTCCCGTCGCTCAATGCAATGATTTTATTGTCGTCTGACATAATACCCCAATATGTTTTGCTCATATTACCATCGGCATAGAACATAACATAATCACCAGTTTGAATTTTATCAACAATATTCATAATTGTTCTCCTTTACAAACAATGCTTTTCTTTATATAATCTTATGCTAACCCATTCGCGCTCTTGCGCTTCTGTTTCGTTGTACTCGCCAATCAGTTCTTCTAGCATAAATCTGTAACAACGCATATTGGGACAATACAACGAGCTGTTCCATATGGGCCAGTCATCCCCTGTAACATATTTCATCACTGCTGCCGCCGTTCCAGCGCTACGAGATATTCCAGCATCACAATGAACAAGAATTTTGCTAACAATATCTTTGTTGTTCCTTACAGCATTGGCAAAATTCTTTGCCTGTTCTCTTGACATTCCCATATTGTTTTCTTCATCGTAGAAGAACTCTGTTGCTACAATTGCGTTAGGGTTTGTTATTCTTGGCTTTCTATCAAGTGGAGTTACAATGGATAGCACAAGAAATGGTTTATTAATATCGTGTTGCATAAGATATGTTAAAAGGCCACTTCTTGAAAACACTATAATATCTTTATTCGTCATCAATCAACCATCTCTTTCGCATATAGTATTCAGCTACATAAACCAATTCTGACGCCCTACAATGTCTTTTTGCTTTTGGATAAAAATATGCTTCACAATACTCGTTATTATCGACTATATCTCTTAGTAAAAATGGCTCTTTATTCTTCAACTTCTCAAGAATTGATGGTTCGTCGAATATACTATAATGCCATTGTCCAGATATATAGTTTGAAATTTTTCTGTCTACTATACAAAAACAACCCTCTGTATAATCATATAAAACTCCACCATAATAGCTTACAACACTACCATCGTGTTTGTGTCGTATTCCGTCCACATCATAGTTCTTTACAATTAGTCGAACCGCTTCAAGCTGTTGTTGTGTCATTAAATATTCAACTCCTTTTGCGCTTCTTCAATTGTGTCGGCGGAGAATATAAATTTTCCATGAAGATAAACCTCTATATGTCCATATACATTTCTGTATTCGTATTCCATATTATTGTACCTCCACACACATTGTAATTATGAAATTCTCGCTTGCGTTGTCGAGTTTAATTCTTACGTTGTCTGATTTAAGATGAAACCCCCATGGATAATGTTCACATGCCAATCCGATTGCTACTCCATCAATTTGGCTAGCAGTCCATTGCCCCTCATGTTTATATTTTAGTCTTGAACTTTCTTGTAAATATTTCATCCAATCGAACTTTTGTTTCATAATAATCATTGCGCCTTTGGGCAAAGAAGCGCCGATATTTTTCTTCTCAAAAGCAAACAATTTCCCGTTCACTGTTTTGAAATCTATATCTTTTTCGTTATAAATCATAATACATCACCTTTCAAAACAAACATATCTTTTATTGTAGGATACATTTTTACTTGTCCCTTACAATTTAAAGCCATCATCTTTGAATCGAGTTCTCCATCCTCATATTGTCGAACCATTTGTATTTCGATGAAATTATCGTGTGATAATCCTGCGCGATACATAAATGTTGACAAAGCAGAAAGTTCATTTGTACCATTTGATGAACCAATCATAAATTGTCCGTTTGTAGTAAGGACTGACACTCTGTATTTATTCATGTTTAATCACCCCTGAAGAAAGAAATCTTTTCCATGTATCTTCAAAAGCTGTAACCGTGTACGGCTTATGATTGTCTTTGTCAATCAAAATACGAAATGCCCCATACATTGTATTGTAAAAAGCATAATAGAAATATTCGTGTTCTTCATACGAATCTCTTTCACCGATTTCAAGAATCGTTTCAACCATATTCATATATTGTCTTTGATATTCTTTGTTTGTATTCGCATAATACATCGTTTTGATTTCTTTCATCATTGTACACTTCCTTTCATTATATATATTATACCATATGAAAGGCACAAATGTCAAATGATACAACAATACCCGCCAAGAATAAATCCTAGCGGGTATTGTTGCTGAAAGGAGTATAATAAATGCCTAAGTGGTTGGAGTGGGGAGACTCGAACTCCCGGCATCCTGCTCCCAAAGCAGGCGCGCTACCAACTGCGCTACACCCCAGTATATTCACACACAAAAGGATAACCAATCATGTGTGATTTTTGATTAAAGACGGACAAAACACCAGCTACAAAATCCGTCAATGCCTAGTATAATCCACTAGGTTTGCCAATACGAATATACGGCGATTTGCAGGGGAATCCTGCGCGGTTGTTTGGTTAGCGAGGATGGCTGGAACGGTGGGACTCGAACCCACAACCTATCGCTTAACAGGCGATTGTTCTGCCATTGGACTACGTTCCAACATATACCCCAAGGCCAATAACTTGGGGAGATTTTGCGAACATTTAAGGACTTTTCTCCACTCGATGATTCATATTCTGTAAAGTGCCAATGTGCTTCGATGAAAACTCAGATGGTAGCCGGGCTTTCGCTGAAGCAAAAACGTTTTTGTGAAGAATACATGCGTACAGGCAAGGCGTTTTATAGATAAACCCAAGAAAGGAGAATAAAATATAAGGAGGTATGAGCTGTTCGCTTGGTTTTGTTGAACTACAATTTGATTTTCTTTTTAGCCAAACATTTTGGGCATATATAAACCATATATGATTTATGTGGCCGTAACGAGGAATCGTTTTTGTAAATCTCAACCTCTTTTAGAAACTGCCAAGAATGCTTGCAAAATAGTTCTCTGATAGATTTAATCACAATTCCTCCTTGTTTAAATGATTCCCACTACAAAACTGTTTTCACAGAACATCGTGGGAATGTTTTTATTTTAAGAAGAAAACAAATCGTGTAAATGATACTATACAGGAGTATACCAACGAAAAGCGCTTGAAATTTTATGACACATTTACACAATGGCGCTTGCTGTTGGATTTGAACCAACGAACCCTTGCGAGTTGCCTGTTTTCAAGACAGGTGGATTAAACCGGACTCTCCCAAGCAAGCATATAAAGTTGTCGCTACAAAACTACGAATGGTTGCGCAGAACATCACGACATTGTTTTTAATTTTAGAATAAAATAACATTATGTATAATAATAGTCCATTAGAAGAAAAACCATTATTGTTATTGGTGGTGGTACGCCCACTTGGAATCGAACCAAGAAATCCCTAAGATTACCGCCGCGTATAAGACGGGTACACTAACCATTGTGTGATGGGCGCTTATAATTATAAATAGTAAACTCCTTTATAATATTTTCTTCCGTTCTTTTATTTATTTCATCTTTATCGACTGCTCTAAAACTGTAATTACATGTTCTTGAACAAAACGTTCTTTTACCTCCTTTTGCTATGTGCGTTTGTCGCCTTTCTCTAATAAAAATTTTTCCACAATATGGGCATCTCAACACAGCCATTTTAAGCCCACGGGTTGCATTTTCTTTTCTAACATTTTCTGAACGTGTTAGGATTTGTAAATTGCTTATTTCGTCATTGGTTTTATCATTATCTATGTGGTCAACTTCCTCATACTCTTCCAACACGCGGCCTTCTTTTACTGACATTAAATATCTGGCATAACTTATCGTAGTTCTTTTCAATCCAGATGATTTATCTGCTGGGTACAAGACAGCAAATCTTCTGCCTTCTTTTTTATGAAATACAATATAAATGTAAAAATTATTATATGGATATTCAGCTATTACACCCTTTGGCAATACGATTTCTCCCTTTATTGACTTATGATATCAAATTCATCTCCGATTCCTCTAAGACAATCAGCAAGATGTCTGCACAAAGATTTCAACCATCTTTCGTCTCTGTCTTTCATTACAGAATCTCGTTCTTCTTCTGTCAAATCCGAGAAACAAATGCTTTGCCATTTTCCGTCACGTTCAACACGGAAGAAACATCCGTCAAGTTCTCGATTGATTCTTTCTTCTTCAGGCATACAAAACTCTCCTTTTAAAAACAATTGCCGACTTCATGCTTTCGCAAAACTTGTGTAAGGGGCGCACAAGAATCCTTAGTCGGCGGATTTTTGAGACAAAGAAATAGAGAGAAAGAAAGGGATGTGATGCCTTTGCAGGCACTAGATACAGCGGCTGGATTTGAACCGGCATCGGCACACTCCCGTGTGTGCTGCTCTACATTAAGCTACGCTGTAATACATCACACTACACAGCGAACAGAGGTATTGCTTTCGCTCCTTGGCCTATCCGTATGAGGCCCCGCCCATAACCCTCGTGTGAAGTACGAGCATTTTTAATCACGGAACGCTCTTGTGAAACCGTTTGGTTGCGGAGGACGGAATCGAACCGCCAAGGCGCCGTTACCATTACTTACACTCCGCATTATATCTCTTTCCCTTAACTACACTCATATTATATCATACATTACGCTTTACTGTCAAGTAAAATATAAATTTATTTTGAGCCTGTGATATGAAAAGCCCGTCACTTTGATAAGCCATTCTGTATGGTTGCCAATCATCGTCAATAACAGTTTCGCCACTATTATCAACACGCATTTTTGTATGAAAACAGTTAAGCTCACTATCTGTCGATATAACATCTATGTTGTATTCATATTTATTGTGAATTATTTCATAGACTTCTTCGATAAGATATTTTTCCCCTACTTCAAATAAGTCGTTTAATATTCTGTTTGATTCTTTCTTTGTCATATTTTCAACTCCAAACGCTAATCGACTTGTTTAAAAGCAAATTGCGAACTTTCTGCCAATTTTGTCTCTCTTAAAATAATCCTAAATAATGCTATGAAAGCAAAACTTATTCATATCTTATTTGAAACAGATGTTACAATAATAAATATATGTTTTCCAAAACAAAACATTATAAGAAAATTGGCGAAACGCTGTTCGTGTTTATTGTGTTGTAGAATTGTTGAGGTTTTGAGCTAACGCAAAAACGAATGACGTGTTACGGCGCGCATATCGAACTATTAGAGCCATCATCAGTGGCGAATTTTCAATATGTTCAAAGGAATATGTCCAGTCCTTTTGGGGCCGGATTCTTCATTCTTTTTGCTGATTAGCAAATTAAAGTCTTTACTTCCCTATTTCTAGGCAAATATGAAACTTTTTATTTTCGCAGCATTATAGTTCATCTGCGACTGAACCGGCATAGTAATCCTACAATTTGCTTTTAAACAGGGCGATTAGCCCTGTGGCGGGAGTTACTTCTCAGCGCCCGTAGCGGTTGCGAAGTAAGTCTCTACCGCATCATTTAGAGAACCCTCGAAATCAAAACTGCTTTCAAAGGGGACTTCTGTTGTAACCATCAGACAATCTACTTTTGCAGAAATCTCTGATGCTTCGGCCATAAGTCGCCGCTGTTGTTCGCGGAACTTATTTCTGTCAAAATTAATCGTTGTGACTGTTTCGACTGGATAACGATAGGTTGTTTGTTTACCCTCATTATCCATCTTGTATCCAATTGCTTCTGATGTGTTTTCCTCAGAAGTAATAGAGGTAATAGCGCTAAGATGTCTTGCCATTGTACGCTTTTTATCTGCCATGTGGACAGAAACATCCAAATCAATGGGCAAATTTTTCTTTACGTCTGAAATTGCTTTGGCGAGAACTTCACGACAATCCAGAAGAACAAGGGCAAAGTCCAAAAGTTCTTGTGCCGTCAACTGTTCTCCATTAGACTTTCTCGGCATCATTTGGGCATACATGTTTGCAGCATCGACTACTTCATCCTCTGCTTCAGAATATGCCTTAGATTTCAGGTGCTTTTCCACTGTTTTCGTGAAAAGTTTCTTCTTTGAAAGAAGTGACTGAATCTCTGAAGTCCAATTGTTGAGTACGTTTTGTGCGTGAAATGCTTCTTTTAATACCATAATTAATTCTCCCTTTCTTGTATTTTTGACACCTAATAAGCGCCGCTCATCCTAGTGGCGTAGTTGCCTGGGCACACGAGCATGTGAGAGTTTACAGAATCCGCCGTAAATAATCATTTTGGGCCTGTAAGTGATTGAGCGGCGCTTATTAGGTGTCAACTTTTATCAATGGTGACCCCGGCGGGGATTGAACCCGCAAAAACTCCACCTTGAAAGGGTGGCGACTCTATCCAATTCGTCTACGGGGCCATAGAACGCTGGCGGGAATGGTTGTCCCGCCAGCAAAGTATACCCAGCGAGGAGCGACCTCGCCGTTTGTGTTCAAATGCTCTGTGAAAATGCGGGGAACTTCCCACGCCAAACTTCCGAGCTACAAGTTTATGTGTTGTCGTAAATAACATACACCCACATATTCTGACACGACACAATAATATGCGAAAGTTGATAGTGTATGCTTTTGCTGATTTTCCATGTCAGCTCAACCAACATGATTCCGCTCGGCTGGAAAACACCGAACGAATGACCCACTGGCATTAACATATTGGATTTTACGCACTGCAGTTGCGTAATGGGTAATGGTGATTGCTGGTGGCATACGAGCCACCGCCTCCCGCCTGAGAAGCGGGCGACTTTCCCTTGTCCAAGCAACCATATGGTGATTCGCGCACGATTCGAACGTGCGTTTCCGCCTTGAGAGGGCGGCGACCTAGACCGCTAGTCGAGCGAACCATATTGGTGACGTGAGCATGGAACGACCATGCGCCTCTGGACTGAGAATCCAGCGACTTGCCCTTGTCCATCACGCCATATTGGTGACGCTTGGCTGAATCGAACAGACCATTTCCCGATTGAGAGTCGGGTTTCCTAACCTTTAGAAGAAAGCGCCATATAAAACATGGGAACAAGTTAAATGTAAAGGTGAGAATTTATTTTTTTTTATTTCCCTGTTCCCATGTTATTATTATATCACACGAACTTGTTATATGTCAAACAAATCAGCGTTTATTAGTCAGCAATTTTTGTAACTTTCAATACTATGAGTTTGCAGTTTTCATACTGCTTCTCCCTGCCATGAGATAGCGCTTCTTCAAGCGTTGAATATCCATTTTCATAGTCAATATCCTCGATTATACCAGTGTCTTTGTTCTTCCATGCTGCGTGAAACATTAAATTATTCCCCTTTCAGTGTTTATATTATAACATAAAATGGCGGTTTTGTCAAGCGCTTTTGCTTAATTTCTGTTACGAATATCCCCAATTCCTAATCCCTATGGGGTTTATAATTGCGTCTTTGCGATAGTCGCAATCATTTAAATATTCTGCAGCTACAAAATCAGTAGACAACACAATATTGTCGTGTTCGTCATATAAATCAAAACGTATTCTGTTGTCGTAATATCCATTTTGGATATTGTAACAAGAAATACAATATCTCTCATTTAGCTTTACGCCATACCCATCAACCGGTTCAAATGTAATTTCTTGGAACAGGACATTTTCAACTCCAGTATCTTGAAGCGAACCTACAAAATCCGCATATACAAACTCACAACAATCTTGGTCGTGAAATGTGTAGATGTAATATCCGTTATCGAATAGAATTGCTTCCTGAGTAATTGATTTAATTTTTGTTGGCTTTTTAAAAACGTATCTTAGCATATTAAACCTCCATTCTTACTATTTGTTTAACTTTTTCTTTTCGAGGGTTGCCAACGCCTGAAGCAATGTGGATACAACAGGCGCTGGCATACACTCGTGTTGGTTCGCTGAGTGTAAATCTTTCCCGATAGATTTACACTATTTATCCCACAATTCAATTTTAAACAATACTTAAACAACACTGTTACTTTCCGGACACAAATTTTCCAGAAGATTCATCCCATACTTTGAAGTCACAATCATCATAGCACATATCGTTATGATGACTCCATGCTTCTTCTTTTGTTAAATAAGCATGAGAAAAATCAATATCCTTTATCCATGCTGGCCCACGATGTTTCAAAGCAATATAGTACATTTTGTCACTCCTTTCAATGACATTATTATATCATATCGAACCGTGTCGTGTCAAGCGTAAACGCCAACTACTTCAATTTCTGTATCCATGGATTGGCTCAAGTCATACATCTTTTCGATTTTGCGTGGACTTGTAGGCCAAGAATACATGATACAAATATCACCGTTTTTCTCAACCTTAAACCCACGAATGATAATCCTTACAAAGTTATTGCTTGCGCCAAATTCAACCCTTGCCACACTGTAAGGCAACACCCGACTGTATGGCACTTTTTTGGATTGTTCAAACTCCCTTATCTCTTTCTTTGACATTCTCTTTGCCCCTCTTTTCTTTCTTTGTATAAATCCCATATCCGTATTTAAAATTAATATATGCTGTTAAACAATACAGACATGGAAATTTACGAAACCAAAAACCAATTACTACAATTAAATTTTTCGTTTCACTATAAGGACAACAGAAAACTGCTTTGGAAATCATACCGCGTTCAATATGGACTTGTGTAATTTCACCGTTTAACAATAAGTCTTTGGTAATATCGTTAGAATTATACCGCCTTTTAAAACAGTTTCTGTGCTGTAAATAATTCTCTACAATATTATCAGATTGATGCCTAGAATGTGTAATAGTTCTATTGGTGTCTTTGACATAGCTCCATATTTCATGTTGTATGGATTCGGGAATATCTGAGCCTCGATAAATCCCATCCGCAATCATTTATCTGTCCTCCTTACTGTACATATATTATAACACAAGACATACAATCGTGTCAAATTTTTACTTCATTCCATCGTGTTCCATAATCCAGAAATCCGTTCAAATGAAACAGGGGCATAGTCCCAGCGTTCTACGCATACACAAGCACTTCTACGAGTGATGGTTTTGTACATTTCACTTCCATGAACATGTCCATACATGAAATAATACGGTGAACTATCACACATATAAACAGGAGGCTCATGCCCAAGAACAATCCAATCATTGTAAATGATAGGGAATCTATACACTTCTTGGAATCCTTTTTCTATCCACCATGCTGGCCTCCTAATCCTGTCGTGATTCCCCATTATAAGAATCTTTTTGCCATTCAACGCACTTACATAATTCCGTGTCAATTCTGCTCCGCAGAACGAAACATCTCCGAGACAAAATACAGTATCTTCGTTTGTTACGACTTTGTTCCATCGCTTTACAAGTTCGTCATTCATATGCTCAATGCTTCTGAATGGACGCTTTTCATATTCAATGATATTCTTGTGCCCGAAATGTAAATCAGATATGAAGTAATCCATTATATGCCTCCTTTGACTTATTTCTATCTTAGTGGTGTTACCCCTGTAATGGTATATCTAAAATTGGCTGGTGTTCCAGTGATGCTGGTTGATGAAGCCGTGTCATATCTAATAGTAACCGGGGTGCTGAAAGGAGTGGTGTCTCCTAAGCCACAGTTAGCAACCCAGACAATCTTTATCGTGTTGTCGCAAGAAATATTGGACGATGTTATAAGCGTGTCGGAATTGGACTTAACGGTTTGTTTTGGATAGATAAATATGTGTCCCCACCTAAACTTTATTGCAAGCTTATTCTCAAAGCACACTGAGTCATAGTACTTGTCATATAAAGTCCCATTTAAACATAGCCATCCTCTTTCAAATACTGGTTTATGTGATAGTTCCTCATTGTAAATCGCTTTCATAGGACAATCAAACAAATATTTTCGAGAATCAATTTGGCTAAGAAAATCTACAAGTTCTTCTTTTGTCATGTTATCACTTCATTTTCGTTTTCGATGTTACAACTTCGCCATTCGCAGGATTTTTAATTTCTGCCACACCAAATTTGATGTTTGCCGGAAGTTGAGAATCGACAGGTTTCAAAATATACCTATAATCATCACCAATATGGTCGTATCTACCGTTGCTCACAGACGTTGTGAAGTTCTTGTTATAAGTATAACTCCCATTGTACTTTGGTATTTTTTCATATTCTTTTTGTTGGAAAAGTTCTTGTACCAAAGAATCAATCGCGTTATAGTATATGTCGTCAGCACTTCCCTGTGCTAAACAACTAAGAACACATTTTGTTTCTTCGTCGAAGAACAATACATTTCGCATTTGTTTGCTATTCCATTTATAGTCAAAATGTTTGTCTTTTAACTCAAAACCGTAATCATATTCTTTATCGTTATGTTTAAATGCGATAACAGAACCCTTGTCCTGCATAATAGAAAAAGCACAGTTAGAATAACAACCCTGTGAAATATCATAGCAAGACGCCCAACGATGTTTGTGAATCGCCATCGTCATATAGTCTATTGGATTGATTGATATTTCAACAGTGGCATCAATCTTTGTGTTCTGCATAATTTTCGACAAAGCAATATCAAAAGCATTGTCATTCAAAAGTTGTGAAAGAAATTTAGATAATTTCATCCCAACTTTACAAATATCAGTATATCTTGAGTAAAAAGATGGGACATAAGAGATTTTATTCTTGATAACATCTTCAACTTCAAATTTTATCAAATGAAATCCATATACAGGGAACTCATGTGAAAGTTCGTCAATTAACTGGGCCATATCTCTCTCAGTCTTGTCTACCTTTACAGACTTCTTTACAGATAGATTGCGTCCCATGGCAAGATAAAGCCACTTCTTAGCATTGGCCCAATTAACCAGATATTCTTTAACGATGTCATCTTTTATGTCATTATATCCAAAATTACCCCATGTGCCAAGAGCAAAGAAATGTTTCATCAAATCGAAATCGACTTTAGACAACATTTCCTCAACAACATCGTCTTGCTTTTTCGGTGTAGTTGCTTCTACGGCTTCGCAAAGTTCTTTTTTATTTGGCTTTAGCATAGCAGCGGTAAAAGCATATCCATCTTTTTTGAAAAGAATATATCCAGATTCATTAGCAGTTTGCCAAATCACTTCTTTAATTTCAGGTGTGATATGAAATTTGGTTCCACAATATTTTGACATTCCATTAGAGAAACCTCCGGGAACTAAACTAATATCACCAAATTCTTTTGTAAGTTCTTCAACAGACTTCACAGTAAGAACCATTCCGCTACGAAGAACGCCTTTTGCTTGCCATTTGTACAACGTCACCAATCCTGCCTTTCACATAGATTTATATATAGGTTTTCTATATATTATTATATCACTTTTCACCGCTGTCTGTCAACTGGATAATCGACTTATATTCGGCATAATTCACTTTTATCTTGTCTTTTCCTTTGAGAAAGAAATACAACTCGTTATTGTTTTCAATATAGCCACGATGCGAAAATACTTCATACTTTTGCCAGTCTTTTGTATCTTCTTTCGCTTTTAAATAAGCCTCTTTTGATGGTAAAGCATATTTATTCTTCATAGATAAAACCACACTCCGCCATTTCTTCTACGACTGTTCCTATCACAGAATCAACCGTGTCATCTTCGTCCATAACTTCGATTGTATTATAGGTAAACCCAGCGTCAGTTGAGAACATCTCAAAAGCATGTTCACTAGACATTATAGCGTTAAACTGTTCTTCGCCGAAATACAAACGATTCATCGTAGTGGCTACATTTTCAGCTTGTTCTTCTGTATCAACAACAACCCACGGCTGTACAATTCCATCCAGTTCTTGTCCAACAACATACTTTATAGTCATACAAGTTCACCAAACCCGTTAATATATCTTTTTCTTACAGGCATACAACGTGGCTGTTCTTCATTAGAGATGTTGAAATCAACCATTTCGCCTTTTCGGAGAAGAATAAAATTACCATATGGTATGATTGTGTCATCAGAAACAATGATATATCCACCATCAAACAGGCAATACAAATCTTGATTTGAGTTCTTGCTGTATTCTACGAAATCAGAAAATCGTTTCATCCAAGAACCGAAGTGCGGTTTCATTTCAAAGTCTACGATTCCAATCCCATCTGTATTGTCAGAGCCAACAATATCTTCATCAGCAAACCGCGCAATTTCAACAGTTTCTGACATCATAATACTGCCAGCACTTTCCCCAATGATGATTCCGCCTTTTTGAGCAAACTCTGAAAGAATACCCATAACTCCGTTTCTTCGCAAAAGCCATTGAAACAAGAACGTGTTACCGCCACCAAGAATGATAACGTCATTGTTTTTCAGAGAATCAATTTTTGTTTTATCAAAAAGATATCCAACGTCAAACATAGAGATATTGTCTGGGCTAAAACCCATTTTCTCCAAAGAATGATAAATGCCAGTTGCTTGTAAACCATGAAAACTTGTAAATGATGGAATGTAGCAGATTTTAGGATTGGCAGATTTTGACTTTTTCTGGATAAAATCACGAACGTTTTTGGAATCATAGAAAGAACTGAACAGCACAAGATTCATAAGATTACCCTCCTTTTAGTATACTAATATTATAACATATAAGCGCCTATTATGTCAAGCAAGCCAAGACTTTAAATCGCTATACGCCGCTTCAATTGTTGCTGCCATATATTGATATCTGTATTCGACTTTATCACTGTTACCAGTTGCTAAAATTCGTATCACAAATCTTCCACAAGAGCAGAATGCGCCAAATTCATTTGTATGTTTCCTTTGAAAGGCAACAATGTCTTTTTCTGATACAGATTTATCAAATTCAATCCAGAACATTGACATATTCGTTTTATTGTGCCCCTGACAAGACATGTGTGTTGGCAATCCGTTTTTGTTGAAGAAATCAACCAGGGGGAGTGCTTTTTCGTCGATATTCCCAGTTATTTTACTCATATTACACCTATAAAGCAATTAGAGCGGGCCAACTTAATGGCCCGCTCTAACAATTCTATTATAGCTAATTAGCTATAATAAGCAACCTCGCGCTCTGCGTCTGCCAGAGCCTTACGCGCCGCTTCAGCCTTGGCTTTTGCCGCAGTCAGGCGCGGGTCCTCGGCAGTCCATACCGTCACCAGAGTCTCGGTGAATCGACGACCCGTCATAAACTTGAGAGCTTCGGACAGACGGTTGCGCGTAGGAACAGCATCCGAGAATTCCTCAATCTTCACAACGTCACGATTGCCCTTGGTAGAACCGCACACGGCAATCTTACCAGTGCCGATTTCAAGCCCATTGGACTTACCGTTCATCAGGTTGATAACATCGTGATGACCAGCGTCATCCGCAATGACGACATACTTATCGCCATTCTTAACCGTCAGAACCATACCGACTTTCAAATCGTTATTCGTCTTAATCATACTGTTTTTGTCTCCTTGTTTAATAAAATTTATGTGAATAAAACGGACACTAATTAAGTTTCCCATCCACTATATATAGTATATCATATGAACGGGTGTCTTGTCAAATAAAACAAGACTTTATTTCTTTTCACCAAACATTGCCAACAATAATTCATCGTCATTATTTGGCTGTGCGGGGAATGTTCCAGTTGTATACTTTTTTACTTCATTATCTTCTTGAGTATCGTCCAGAAACTTAGTGACGCTTTTTCCTGCGCCTTTTTCTCCTTTTCTGTCGATTTTCACTTCGAAAGGGAACTTTTTCTTTGTCCCCTCATCATCAAGAATCTTTTCAATCATTTCGATTGTCTGGAACATATCTTTTACGTTGACAATCTCTTTTTCTGTGTGATTATGCATATAACCACATGAGAAGTTTACGCCCGCAATGTTCCAATCAGGACAAAACTCACAAATATCTGTTCTTGAACCCGGTGTTTCTTTGTACCCGAAAGAACATATATAATCTATAAACTCTTGATTTTTGCACCGATAGAATACAGCATCTGTCGAACCCTGTCTATCAATTTGAATCGCAAAGTTGATGCCATCAGCATGCGCTTTCAACGGTTTTGTCGCCTTTCGCGCACCGATACATCCAGATTCTTCCTGTGTCGTGAATAACACATATGGAAGTTTATCCTTACTACGTTTGCTGATAATTTTCAGAATAGTATAAATACCATTCCTATCGTCTCCACCAATACCTTGTGGCGACCAAATAAGTTCCTGTTTTTCATCATACAGAATCGTTTCAGGAACAACCTTGAAAACTGTATCCATATGGGCACACAAAATTACGGGAATTGTGCCTTTTGCGAAAATATAGTCGTCGGTTATGATACAATTATCTTCGCCATAAACCTTTGGAATTTGACGGCCAAGATATTCGACAAGGTCGCGTTCGCGGCTTTTAACGATTAGTTTATAGCCGTCGAAGTTAAATCCTTTCATTGTTTTTCTCCTTTGCTCTTTTTCGAAGAAGATTGATGGACGATATGGTTTTCGAGAACGTCGGTTCTGATTCCATATAATGAATCGCGATAATCGTAATATACTCCCATTAGAAGTTTGACTCTTGAATCGTTATGAAAGTAAAAGATATATCGTTTTTTCTTGTCCTTAAACACTTCTTCGACATTGATTATTCTACACCCATTTAAAATTAGATATGCCGCCATTTGAAAGTCATATATGGTTTTAATCTTTTTAGATTCGTCCATGCCATATCAACCCTCAAACAATCTTTGAAATATCGGGGTCGGTTTTGTTTAGTTCACTTTTTGGCGGCGGTGTAGCAGGAGTAGATGAGTATGTTGTACCACCGTATTTACTTGTCCCGTAATTATTGCCATAAGCGTTATAATTACTGTAAGAAGTCGTTTTTGACTTACAGTTCTTCCTGACTTCTTCAAGAATCGCATTATAATCGTAGTAATCTGCTGAACATGGTTCCCATGATGCATCAAACCCATCTTTTACAGTTCCTGGGTCGCAATACCCAAAGGCTATGCGATTTTCCAAGTCAAGATACCACAGATGTAATGACGCTTTACCATTCGGCTCTTTTGTGATTTCTCCGACAATAAGCCAATCTGTAACTTCGCACAGCTTTTCAAAATAAGAAAAATCTTTGTCGTCAAAAGCATCGTGTGTACTACCAAGTGTGTTGCGAATCATACACTGAGTATATATTGTACCATACTTTTTATCTACACGATACCCAATGTATTTGTTAAATTCCTCATACTTCGAGGAGTTTTTAATGTAGTCAACTGTCTGTTCAATAAGGTTCGCGTCGAAAAGTTCAACGTTTCCATCCTTATCAACAACACAGTCACAGATGATTGTGGCTCTTTGCGTCATAGCTCTCGCATATTTTGATAGCTTATCAAACACATAATCGTCCACAAAGATTTTGGGGCGTGTTGCTCCATCTAAAATCTTCATTGTTGTTCTCCTATCTGTGTTGATTAAAGGACAGATTTATGGAATACACGATTCCGTCCATCCAGTGGAAGTCCCGTAATAGGACACTTTGGATTAGAACCAATGACAATTGGCCCAGAAAATTCCATATTCATCTTATGACGAATCAAAACAGTCTGATTTGACGGAATATCGTCATAATGTTTTGCGTCACGAGCGTTCTCATAAACCGTACCACGAGAGTTTTTCGCTCCATTATTTTTCTTTACCCAAACGTGAGGAATGTCGCAGAACTCAGCAACATTACGCTCAAGTAGATTGCGGATTTCTGAAGTGATAGCTTCGTTCTGATACTTTTGAGGATACTCGCGACTAAAGATAAACATGTTATCTTTCTTAGAGCCATAAATCATCTGCCGCCAAGACTTAGAGTTCCACATAAACGGCTTTCCGTTACAGTCAAGGTCGTATGCGTACTCTCTATCAGACGCCATGAAAGCGATAAGGCTTCCCTCGTCGAACATATAGCTCAAACATCCAAGCCCATATTCTCCATCATGCAGAGCATGACAAGAACGCCAATCGTGTTTCGTCACACTTGCCGTCATATAATCCATCGGATTGATGCTGATATGAACTGTCGAATTTACCTCTTTGTTCTGGATAAACTTTGACAGTTCAATATCAAACTCTTTATCATCGAAGAAGTCTGACAAATACTTCGATAATTTCATTCCGCTTTGAATGGGCTTGTACTTGTTCAGTTCGGAATGACTACCGATTTTGTTATTGAGGAACTCACGAGTGTCAAACATATCCAAAATTGGAGCATATTTAATAAACTTGCGCTTGAAGTCGGACATCATTGCCCTGATAAGAATTTCATCTTTGTCTGGCCTAAGCGCAATATTGATATCTCTTGTGATAGAGAATTTACGCCCAAACATGACATAATACTGCCATTTCTTCTCAGCCCAAAGACGAAGCCAATCTCTTGCCTGTTCTTTTGTGACAAACAAAGGCTTTCTCGTCTGCCTAGCGCCTCTAACGTTCCCGGTATTAGCGCACTGATTTAAATACAGAACAACCTCTTTGATAGGTGCTTTGTCCAGCATTTCTTCAATGATATCTTTTTTGTTAGCACCAGCCACAGTATTTGCCATCGTTTCAATGGACGTAAACACTCGTCCCTCAAGACGTTTGTCTTTGCTTCCCTCGTCCGTCATCTCGCCATATTTCTCAAGAAAAACTCCTGAGTTAAACTGATTGATTGCAAACACGAGGAACTCTTTTTCCCACTCTTTTCTTGCGTTCTCTGATACAACATGAAACGCATCCCACAGGAAATATATAACAGAATATCCATCTTTATGGATTCTCCATGTTGACAAAGACACTCCGTTTTTGTTTTTCGCATTGTATTCATTGTCGTACTTTTTGTCTGCTCTAAAAGCACAGGCATCATTATTCGCAACCCGATACTGATTCATGTAGTCACGAATATCGGAAAAGCCACACTGATGGTGCCATGCCCAGTTCACGATAAATACTTTGTTCTTGTTTTCTTCTGGATTTGCCGAAATATAGTCCGAGAAAGTTTTCTTGAGTTCATCATCATCAAAAGCCGTTTCTGGCAAGTGATGATTGTAAACCACAACCAATGTGTCGTCTTTGAAAAACTTACGACATACTGGCTCAAGAAGTTTTGCTGAGAAGTCCTCATATTTGGCTGGTGTGCCATCAAACTCCCCGACGATTCTAAAATCCATTGACTATTGCCTCCAATAAAAATTTTGCTGTGATTGTTCTCACTACAAATATTATAACATATTTTACTCTACATTGTCAAGCAATTTCAGTCTTTCGGCAACTCGCTTTTCCGCAGTAGAAAAAATATCGTTATCCTTTTCAATACCTATAAACACTCTATTTGTGTTAATACAGGCAATCGGCGTTGTACCACTTCCCATAAATGTATCCAATACAACCATCCCCTCATTTGTATATAATTTAATTATATATTCAAACAAGGCTACTGGTTTCTGTGTTGGATGCAGTCCTCTCTCTTGGTTAAATTCAAATACATTTGTCGGGAATCTTTGTCCAGTATTTATAATTTCCTTATCTTCTTTGTATGAAATACTGGCGGCTTCACCACCACTTCGTTTGCTTTTCCAAACGTATGGCCGTTTGCCCTCTGACAAAATTGGATTGTAGATATTCTTCTTCTTATAAAACACCATAATATCTTCATATCTACGCATTGGTTGAACCCTTGCTAAATGTGGTGTTGTTGCGTTTGGTTTTACCCAAACGCAACTGTACCTGTAAATATCAGGATTTCTTACAATTACATTTGCTGTGAAAGGATTATTACCAAACATAACAATTGTGCCATTGTCTTTAATAATCCTTTTGTAGTGTGTAAAAATCCCATCAATATCAATGGCGCATTCCCAACTACAATTCGTTGTATTATATGGCGGGTCAGTAAGAATTAAATCAATACTACAATCCTCAACATTTTGTAAAATCTCATAACAATCTGCGTTTATTAATTTGTTGAGAAATTGTTCGTTCATGCGTTACCGTCCTCGACTTAATGAATGTATTATACCATAAACATCCATTATATGTCAATCTTTTTCGGCTTCGACACGAACGAGGGTGTAAATTGAATTTAAAGTATCAAATATAATTTTACCGCCGTCTGCAGTTGAGACTACACCTACAACTGTGGTTGTATGAAGATACTTTTTAAAGTCGGGCCAATAAGGCAACACAGAACGTTTTCCTATTTCAAGCTCGCCAATAATTACTTTTCGTCCGATTCTGCTTTGTGCTCTTTCATCATCTTTGGTTGTGCCGTCCAGATTTGTAATCTTTTCAATTTTATACAAATCATCTACGACAGGGAATGTGTTATGACAATTCTCGCAATATGCTTTGTACTCTGGATAACCAGCGGCTCTACCAATTACGTTCATCGTCTCAATAAGCGCTTCATAGTCTGCATTTTGTTTTGTGTGATATCCGCATACAGGGCAAATAAATTCTTCCATTAGATATTACCATCCTATTTAAAGATTTATTTGCTCATTACTCTTATATTAGAATAATAAAGGACTTAGTTATACTAAGTCCGCATTGAACATATTTTGGAGCGATAGACGAGACTCGAACTCGCAACATTCAGATTGGAAATCTGACGCTCTACCAATTGAACTACTATCGCATGGCTTCCCCGGCTGGATTTGAACCAGCAACACACAGAGTCAAAGTCTGTTGTCTGTACCATTCGACTACGGGGAAACATTATATATATTATATCATATATTGTTGGTTTTGTCAAGCCTTTTAATAATAAAACACAAAGCTTCGGCCATCACAGGATATAACAAAAGGCTCTAATGATTTCACATATACAGTCCCAAGATACCATACTGGCCTTTTGTTCGGGTTATCTACAACCACAAGATTTGAATACGTTTTCTTTAAACAAGCATTTCTCGTACAATATGCATTATTTGGGTGTAAATCATCAACTCTAATTTTAGTATAAGCGTTTTCTTTCTTCAGAGCCTCCATAAAAGCTCTGCCATCATATCGACCAATACCAGAATTAAATTTTACTTTTGTATGTTTTCTCATAACATCACTCCATTAAAATGGTGCTGGTGGCGGGACTCGAACCCGCATGGGTAATATCCGTGAAAGCTTAAATTTCATGTGTTTGCCAATTTCACCACACCAGCATATTTGGCGCGCCGAGAGGGACTCGAACCCCCAACTCCCGCTTTAGAAGAACGGTACTCAATCCGATTGAGTTATCGGCGCTAATATTCACTTACCTATTTTATTTGGATATACTCTAAAATATAATCCGTCTTTCTCGATGATAAGTGGCTCGGTTCTTTCGATGTATATAATGTCCATCATCCAGAATCCTCTTGTGTCATATTTAGACTGAACTCTATCGAACCTTTCTCCATAGCATAATGGTTTCATATTAAATTCTGCTTTGTCATTCCTATATACAAAATCAAACCGAATATCACCCGGTTTACAATGATATTTCTCAGAAATCTCAATAAGAAATTTATGAAATAGAACACTTGTACCAGATTTAATCATGTTTACCCCCTACAATATATGGAATAATTGTTGCTCCATCGGCTTCAAATTCAAATGGAGAAGTAGAAATGACTTTCAAATCAATAAAACTCCACGAACCAGAAGAACCAAAATCTACTCCATCAAAGTTATCAAAAAACCTACAATTATATTCATTGTTGTCTGGAACATGTAAAATAAAATCAGCACGAATATTTTTATGATTATATCCTGAAAAAATTTCTCTTAATATTGAAGCCGCTTCATCAATATCATCAGTATAATATCCATAATATTTATCTGGAATTGATATACCGTTCTTATTCATCATATTTCACCCTATAAATAAAATAATGGTGTGGGCGGTGGGACTCGAACCCACAAAAGCTACGTTCTTAGCGTAGTGGATATGCCAATTCTCCTACGCCCACAAGAAAGCCGCCCGAATTTGGCGGCTTTAGAAAGGAGTTGTTTAGATGTATTACTTATGACTACTATTATATTATACCATAAAAGCGCACTTTTGTCAACCAGATTGGGACAATTTTTCACGAACTTCCATAAGAATATGTCCTAATTTATTTTCACCCACACCATTACAGACACCCCAATATGTGTCTTTCCACCAATTACCCTCTACCAGCTCCTCACTTCCAGTAGAAAGCAGCTTGTACTTCAACGTTTCATTTTGAGAAAACTTTGAAAGAACAATGTCATACATAATACCATCTTTAACAGCCTCCCAATCCTTACGCAAAGCTACATGCCGCCCTTTGCGTTTGGATTCAGATGGAGATAGCCTACAAAAACTTTTGATTAGTGTTGAGTTTTGACACTTTTGTGCTTGGAAAGCGGCCTCGGCACTTCCAAAAATATTGCCTTTATATTTTATGGGCGATTCATAAAAGTTGCTGAGAAAAGCATATTCACCATCAAACTTATCAATCGTGTATACCATCTCCTTTACTGTACCTATATTATACCATATATAACGCCACAGTGTCAAGTATTAAGGCATCAAAAATTCATTGGCGTATGGCAGGCTAGATGCCCATTCAATAAACTTTGCCCACTCCGTAAGTTTATGCCCTGTTCTTTGGCGAACAATACTATACAGATTTTCATAGTTCATTGTGACAGTTCGAGTTTGAAGCCATGATTCTGGAAGAATACGAATAAGTTCTTTCCAATATCTTTTGTCCTTTGTTTCAAGATATTTGTCCCGCAACTTATTACAAATGGTTATAATATCTTCCCAAGCATCGTCAATAACAAATTCTGCTTCATCACCATGAACGCATTTGTACTTATCCAAAGATAACATATGTGAATAATCATCCATTTCAAAGTTATCCATTGTAATTGGATTGCGCATAATAGTGTGCATGGTGCTACTGCTGTTTGCAGTAGTGCCTATTTTATATGTGTCGAACTCCTTGAACCAAAATAAACTTCCCGTTATATCAACAGAAACCATAATTTGACGCAAAAACTTACGGTGTTCAGGGCCGCCCGCTATCAATCTCTTGGCCAAATTCATATCATTTTCGCCAATTTTTACCGTCGGCGAGAAAATACTATCGCTTTTCGCGTGAGAATCTAATGGATTACGCATACCACGAATCGCATGTTCAAACCCCCACACATCGGTTTTATCAAATTTTATAGCTATTCACTCCCTTTATATTCGTTTTCTCTGTTTTATTACTATATGTTATAGTGATTGGTTTTGAGTAAAACGTTTTACACGTTTCATAGCAAGCGCAATTGCCATTCTTTGGATATAATGGACATGTAAAATTATAACAAATCATTACCAAACTATCTCCTTATATCCATTTTCACGCAAAAATTCATTTGTTTTTACAAAATGATTGTTTCCAAAGAACCCATTATATGCTGAAAACGGACTTGGATGAGCTGATTCTAACACAAAATGTAACTTATTTGTAATAAGTTCACGCTTTTTCTGGGCAAACTTTCCCCACAACAGAAAAACTTTTGGATTTTTGTCGTTATTTATATATGAAATTACATTGTCTGTGAAGATTTCCCACCCTTTACCAGCATGAGCGCCTGGCGTTTTCTGTACAACTGTCAAAATTGTATTCAACAGAAAGACACCTTGTTCGGCCCAAGGCGTTAAATCCCCGTCTTTTAACAAATGAGAGCCATATTCGTTATTGATTTCTTGATAAATATTGCGCAAAGATGGTGGTATTGTACATCCTTTATTAACAGAAAACGCCAGCCCGTTTGCTGTGTTGGGCGTGTGGTACGGGTCTTGCCCGATGATTACCACTCGAACATTCGATAAAGATGTAATTTCAAAAGCCTTGAAGATAGAATCAGACGGTGGATAAACCGTTTTTGTCTTATATTCTACCGCCAAAAACTCTCTTAGTCGCTTATAATACTCTTTTTGTTGCTCTAAATCAAGAAAACCTTTCCAGTCGTTGTCTATTTTTATCATGCGGGACTACCACTGATAGAATAATCCTCAATATTTGACTGTTCCATTGCTTCCATCAGATTATCTTTGATGTCATCAATGTCAATTTCTTCGTCATCGGGGACTTCAATTATAAATTTATACATGTTTCCGCTCCTTTAATCTGATGAAGTTGGTTTTAAAAACAGGAAGAATATGAATATAAGTAACGCCACTCCCCAAAACGGTAGTGAAAACCCAACCATTGTAAAGAAAAATGTATTCCATACAAGACAAATCAACCATGCCACAAACATGCTGGTTCCAAACATAAGTGCTAAAACACCTATAATAAGTAATAATGTAAAAAATATATCCATATTATCCCTCTAATTCTTTAGGATTATGCGCCTTTTGCCTCTGCTTAACTAATTTCCCGTCCTCTATATTATATCGCCAATACCAAGTTGTGTCAAGTAAATTCGTAGCAATAACGTACTGTACCTCCCCACCAATATGATAGGTTAGTACAGCACGTTCACCACGAGGAAGTTTGATTTCTGAAATTTTCATGTCTGTTCCACCAAATCTTCTTCGTCAATTACTCTAAATCTATAAACTCTGTATTGCCTTTGCTTCTTCATCTTTCGCAACTTTCCAAGAGTGGCTTCAAGTTGATGTAATACATCTCTTGTTTGTGGATTTTGTACAAATTCAACAATAATTTGCGCATACTCCATATCATTTTTGTGCTTTCTGCGCTCTTTTCTGTTCTCTTGGATGCTTTTAGCAACTTTGGTAAGTTCAACAGCATTCAGTTTGCCAAGTTCTAACTTGTGTAGATAATCTTGCGTCAACTGGTTTTGTTCTTCAAGAAGTTCAGAAGCGACACGATATTCCGATTCAATATTAGACGTGAGCCTTAGAAAGTTTGAAATTACTTCTTCATAATCCATGATTAAGCAATGACAAAATCTTTCAAAGCCGTATACAAATCGGCGTCACATTTGAGCCATTTCTCAGGCCACTCACAAACAGCCAGTGTAAAACCAAGCAAACTCTTAGCGTTTACACGAAATTCCGTTCCATCTTCAACGCCCTGATTCAGCAGGAATACGTCTCCCTCAGCAGCGTCAATAATGCTCATAATTTTAGTAATATCGCTCTTAGTGTCAACCCGAATCTTATACTTTCTCATTGTTTGTTTACCTCCAAATGTATATTTATTCATTATTTATGCATATTTATATATTATTAGATTTCTTCAAGCTCCAATAATATATAATGTTTAAACTTGATGTACTTATCTTCAAATTCGTCCATACTCTTTGTAACGATTTTGCTCTCTACGTTATGGAAAATAAAATCCCATCCGTCTCTTTCAAAAGCAACATAATGTAGTGAGTGCCCAGTGAAGTAATAAATAATGCCATGTCGCGGCAAATTACCAGAATAATGCGAACGCATAATCCGAAACTTTGCGTTTATCTTATTGTTATCGTACTGGCGCTTCATATGCTTTAGCATATCGAACAATGACGTTCCAAAGATTCCCCACAAATCCACAGTGTTATTAAACATCTTATGGATTCGTTCTAGTTGTTCTTCAGCCATTGGCTGTCCGTAAATTGTCCTATATAGATTATAGAATGCTATCCACCCACAACCATTATATGAAGATTTGTATTTTCCATACGGTAAGTCGCATCTGGACTGATATTCTATATAGCCATCATCTTCTAAGAATTTCATTTTATCTTTCCCTAATTATAATTTCAGTATTACTTTTTAGACTGATATTAGTAAGCAAATATTTATATAGTTCATTCAAATCAGTGAAAGTTGCCTTTTGCCAGTCGCTGTTGTCGCAAATTCTAAATACAATAACCTTATCCATATAATTGAAACCCCTTTCGCTACACTTTATGTGTTTACTCCCCATCCATCTGTCGGCCCGAATGTTAATTTATCATTTATCCATTCATAGTGCCTTTCACGCACTCTTTGGCCACAAAAAGGACAATAAAAGTTGACTTTTATGATACGTTCGCAACTGGGGCATTTTTGCCACTTTTTCGGCAAAAAACGTACTTTTTGCGGCTTTTCGGGCGAATTTTTGTCAAAAAGTGCTTTAATAAACGTCTTTATTTTTGGCACAAAATTTTCATCATCAAAATGGCAATTTTCTTCTGCTGAATCTAAAAATTCATAAAGTTCTTCTTTTTTAACCATTTTACAAACCTCTTACGGTAAATTCTTCACCAAGACATTCTGCTGTCACAACATCACCGATTGAAGTTGGAACAATCTTAAAAGTCAGTCCGCCACCACAAGCTCCAAAATAACCACTGCTATTATGTCTCTTTAGCAAATCATTATACCATATCTCAAGTCTATCATATTCATCATCGTCAAGTTCAAATTTATATCCTCTTGAAATCATGCGCTACTCCTTATTCGTTGAAAAGGTTAATACGAAAGATAACGTCCAAAATGCATAAGTAAGCAGTACAAACCACGTCGGAAATAAACCCGTCTCAAGTGCTGCCACTACAAAGAAAAGTGCCATAATCATCGTTGAAACGTATAACAGTGTTTTAACTAACAGATTCATTTGTCCACCTACATTAATAATGTAATTATATATTATCATACAACGCTATACTTTGTCAAATAAATTTACTTCTTTATTTCTTCAAAACATATTTGCTTAGGAAGCATATTGTGACAAACATATACACTACTAAACGGAGGGTTTATCGATGGCTTTTCTTCATGGCCCTTCATATATGATATTCTCTTATTGAAATACATAATTTCAAAATCGTTGCTCTTAAACATATTATACCTTTTCTCAGACTCGAACAACCCCACTACACCTACAAGCATAGCAAACGGTATCCCAATGTCAAACAACCTCTGTAATACCTCTCCCTTGACAGAATATGGAGGGTTGCTTATAATATAATTACATCCATCTGGCGGTTCTGTGCTGAAAAAATCATTGCCATTTTTTATATGTGTATATACTACTTTGTGTCCACTTCGCTCAAAAAGTTTTACATACAAACTTTCTTCTGTATCAAACGGACACCAAATTACTGAATTAGAATTTATATATTTAAGAATTGGTTTTATAGCGTATCCTGGTGTGTAATATTCGTCATTTTTATTAGTAATACTGTCAACTATCATATGTCCTCCCAATATATTACAAATCCAAAGGCAGAAAATCATTGAACATAAATGTTACTCCATTATATTCAGCATCCGCGTGATAATGTCCACAATACCATTTCTTAAATGTTAATCCAGCATCACATAATGATTCAAGCCACATTTCGGTTGAATTATCGACTGTCTTTTGGTCAATGCCGGGAAGAAACAAATGTTTTGGGATAGCAAAATATGGACAAGTATGTGTAAATACAAAATCAACTTCATATCCATTTTCAAACAAACGTTTAGCTGCGTATTCTCTATCTTCGTCTTGTGGTTGTTCGTCCTCGAACCAAACATAATGATGTACTAAACGATAGAACTTATCAACAGAATAAGCGCCACCACAACAAAATATCTTTTTGCCATTTATTGTATATACTTCGCCGTCTTTTGTAAAGAGTATATTTGGGTATTTATCTTCATAATAGACTATTCCGCCGAACATCTTTTTCGTCTTATAACACTCAAGTTTTTGATGGTTCGCGTCATGGTTTCCTCTGAGACAGATAAATGTAGCCTTTAATTTAGACAAATACTTTTTCTTTTCATCATCTAAATCGTATTTCAAGTGCCAATTTAAACCAACGTCGCCAAGAATAAATATAAACAATTCATCTTCTGGATTTTGTTTCTTAATAAATACATCTAACTTTTTGTACTGCCCATGACAGTCACCAGTAACAAAGTATTTTGTCACATTATCACCTATTACTTATACTTATTTTTATATCCAGAACAATCGCCAAAACCTTGAGAATTTTTATTATTTTTACATTGTTTGTACCATTCTGACGGGTTTTCATACGATTCATCAAAGTAAATACACCGAGAACACAATCCATCAAACTCATATTTCGGACATTTTATTACTCTAAACGTTTCAACTTCATTTGGAAGTATAGAAAACTTCGCTGTCCACCCGTCAACAGGTACAAGATTATAACTCCATGAACATTTTCCACAAGCATTAGCGCAACTAAAACATAGCTGGTCTTTTTCGTACATAATAATTACTCCGGTTCTCTCACCTTTGCGACTATTATACCACATATTCTTAGTTTTGTCAAACACTTACATGATAATTTGTTCATATTTGCTAAGATACCACGATTTTCTACCGTTAAACTCTCTCGAAGAAATCGCATAAGGATTAACTTTAATTACATTTTCTCTTACAACAGGATTTTTCTCATATATATTTGGATAAACTAGAACCTCTGACTTCTTTCCGCTGCCAATTGATATTGTTTCAAATGAATATGCCCATATTTTACCAGTTTTCTTACTTTTAAGCGGTCTAACATCAAGCAACAATAACTTTGTTCTATCTTCTTCCTCGTTTGTTCTGAAATCTATATACCCGACAAACTCATTTTGCCAACGAATCTTATCAATTATCTGGAAATCTTCTGAATGAATTACCTTTAAATATTCTTCTACTTCTTCTAGGATAGACTTCATATCCAAATCCACATACTTTTTTTCTGTTTCTCTGCTGTGTCGTTTGAATATACTTTCAATTGTATTGGCATCTCCAAACTTTTCTTTGCTGATTGTTTTTGACATACCAAATGTATTATAAAAACGATATGCGTTTAATAAAAATTTTGAGTTGCCAAACTCTTTGAAGAAGTCAAGTTTTATAAGAATTTCAACTTGACGCGAATTTATATGTTTAGTGTCTAGCCTTGAAAGAAAATCAATAAACCCATTATATTTTTCATCACGCAGACTAAATAGGTATTCTGCGGTATCAGGACTTAAAAACTTAATTGAAGCTATTCCTTTATACACAGCATTATGTTCTTTATCCATGTAATAATTGGAGCGAGAGTATCTAAATTGTGGCGGGTATATAGAAATCCTCATTTGTTTGGCAAGTTCTGTACAGTCAGCAATATCTTTTTCACTTTCAATTGTGTTAAATGAGGCAGTAATAAACTCTAAGGGATAATAATACCGAAGATATGCGCACATATATCCAAGCAAACAATATGCTATTGAATGGTTGTAGCCAAACATGTATGAACTAGCATCCTCTATTACTTTAAGAAACTCTTTTGCTTCTTGTTCGGCAACCTCTCTTGGCTTTTTAGACTTATTACAATACCCCTCAAGTATAGATGGCATTGCCTTTTCAAGCCTATCTAAATCTTTTCTGCCAATCGCTCGTCTTACGTTGTCTGCCTCGCCACCGCTAAGCCCGCAAACCTTTTGTAGAAAAGCTATAACATCCTCTTGATATACAAGATACCCATAATTGTTTTTAAGAAGCTCATCAATTTCTTCTGACGGGTTCTTATGAATTTGTTTCTTTATAAGCCCATCTCTATACGAAGCGCCACTAGGACGAATCATTGCTGTAACCAATGACATATCAAATATGCTATGTGGCTTAAATTCATTTATCATTTGGAACGCAAATGGAGATTCCATTTGGAATATGCCAAATGGAGAACGAAGCATGTCTGCCCATACATTTTGGTCGTCCCAATCTATTTCGTGGCTTTTAGGATACGGCTTTCCTATAAGTTTATATGTCTCATATATTGTGTCAACCGTTCTCAACCCAAGGATATCATATTTTGCCAAACCAACTTCATGTACAGCTTCCATATCTAGCTGTAACACTCTATTCCCGTCTGAATCAACTAATGTACCATAGTTATCATCCAGTGTTATCGGAGAAATAACAATACCAGCTGGATGTCTTGATTGCGATATACAAGTGTTTAATATACCATCAAAGTATTTGAATATATCTTTATACTTATTTCTAGTTTTTTCTGGATTTTCTTCATACTGCTTTTTTATGTATTTTACTAAATTCAAGTCATATTTTAAAGCCTTACCTATTAAGTCTATCGTTCCCTTGTCAACAACGGTTCCAATCGCCAATACGAAAGCTGTTTTGTCTTTTCCAAATGTTTCTATACAGTGATTAAACACAGCGTCACGTTGATTACCGGGAATGTCTACATCTATGTCTCCTATCTCAACTCTAAATTCGTTACAAAACCTTGAGAATATAGTGTTCCATCTTACAGGGTTCATATCTATAATATCAAGCACATATGCTGTTGTAGAGCCGCCAACGCTTCCTCTCGCTGGCCCTACTGGTATCCCGTTTTCCTTACACCAGCAAATCAAATCTGACATTGACAACATAAACGTTATCATATTTACTTGTTTAAAGACTTTATATTCTTCATTAAGGTTCTTTCTTACTTGCTCTACTTCATCTTCTCTTATTATCCCATTTTTAATTTTATAATCAAGTTTTTCTCTTACTTTATTTATAAATACTTCTTCGTCGTTATCACTTATCTTTGGATATTTTATAGACGTGTCAAGTTCATATGTCTCTACATCATCAGCTATTTTAACAGAGTTTTTTATGGATTCTTCTATTTCTTCGTCTGTCAAAACAAGTTGTGCTTTGAGAAGTTCATTTATTTCTTCTCCTGATTTAAACGTTAAGTCAAAATCATACTCATCTTCGCCAAATGTAATCTCTTTACCAGCCATCAAAATCTTTCTACATTCGGCCTTGTATTGATTAAGACTGTGTACGTCGTTTGTAGCTACTAATTCTTTTCCTCTTAATTTTGCCTCTTTTGATAAGTTTTTATTAAGTATAATTTGTTCTTCTGTGTTATGAGGCTGAACCTCATAATAGTCATATTTATCAAAAAGCCTATCTCTATACTTAATGAGAGTTTCTAGTCTTATAATGTCTAGCGGACAATCTGATTCAGACAGATATTTTATTTCTCCATCAATTCTTGACAAAACACCAGCCAAACACGCAGACAAAGATATTATATTGCTAGAAATTCCTAGAAATTCATCAAATGTTATTCTTGGCTTATAATACATATGAGATGGTGTGCTTGAAATAGACACAAGGGAGTTTAGCTCCTTTATGCCATCATTATTCTTTGCCAGTAAAATCGTATGATAATTATCTTTTACTTTTTTCTGTACTCCATCAATTTCAAAGTATTCTTTAGCTGTTAAATACACTTCACAACCATGTATATATTTAATTCCAACCGAATCACAATATCTTTTCTTATCAGTCCAGTTTATGATTCTTCCATGATTTGTACACGCTATTGCCTTTTGCTCATATTTAACAGCTAAGTCTACATATTCATTAAACTTTGTACAACTGTCTAGCAAAGAATTATCATCATGTAAATGGAGATTAACAAAATCAATCACTTCTTAATTTCTCCTAATACTTCTGAAGCTACCGCTGGCTCCTTAATATTACAAACAAGTCTGGGCAATAACTCCTTTGGGTATGTAATACTGTTATTCTTTTCTGCGGCTATTTCCCATCTATATTTATAGTTTAATTCTTCTTTATCTGAATATACACGATAACTTTTTCTATCATAATACAATTTTACTTCTTTATCGCTATAACCTGTTTCTCTGTCTTTAATACACCGAACTAATGTATTATACCCCTCTGGGTCGTCCCACAGAATTTCAACACTAAACGCTCTATTACAGCACTTCAAAATATCGCTCGAACCAGCAATATCGTCTCCACCAATTTCTTTAGCTCCCGGAGCCAGCTTCCTACTATGAGCAACAAGAACTACGCGAACAGGGTATGTATTTGTAAATGTTTTCAGGCTTATAACAAAGTTCTTTTGCTTTTCGTATTTATCATCACCATATTCATGTGAATAATCAATCGTCAACAAAGAGTCTACTACAAAGTTCTTAACACCATATCTTTTATATGCGTATTCCATAGCTTGTAAAATAGATTTTGAATCTGTATCAAATTCATTCGTATCATTGTAGTTAAAGATTTCTTCGCGATAGAACTTCTTTATTATAGTTGAAGCCTGTTTCGTTACTCCATATCCATTCGGAGCACCCTTATTCTCATACTCCAAAATATGTCTATTAGAAGCAAGCGGCTTTAGAACGTTGGCTAAAAGTATTCCGTTCGGAATCTCACCACTATATATAAATACTTTTTCTCCTGCCTCAAGAGGAGCCGCTACAAACATAGTGTTAATAATGCTAGATTTACCATTACCAGACTTGCCAGTTAAGATTGTCAAAGAGTTCTCAAAGTTACCGGAAAATATTTTGTTCATTGCCTTGAAACCCATGGAAATCTTCGGCAAATCATTGATTTGAACTTCTTCAACATCCATAAGATGCTGTACTCGCGGGTTATCTTCCATTTTGGCATTGGAAATCATATTAAGAACATATTCTTTACCACAAGCCGCGAGAACGTTATTAGCGTCTACTTTATCTATATTATTCGTTCCAAAGAACTCTTTAATCTTTTCTTTTACAGTTGAATTATTTTGTACTGTCTTTGTGCGGTAAACACCAAGCCTTTTAACACACTCTCTTATTGCTTTCTGTCCAGGCTCATCATCGTCAAACCACAGAATGATTTCTTTACACTTTTCAAGTATATTAAAGTTAAAATCAATCCAATTTAAGTCGTTCGCACCACCTGGAATAGATACAGCGTTTGTATATCCTGCTTCTACACAGGCTAATCTATCATTAAGTCCCTCCACAATAACCAACGGGAGTGACGGATTAACTTTATTTATACCGTATAGTAAAGCACAATTACTTGAACCAACTTGCCAATGCCATTTTGTATCTGTATTCTTCGCTGGCGATGATACTCTATACTTAGTTTGAATAAGTTTTCCATCGGAATCATAGAACTGATAAGCAATATTCCCGCTACCATCTTGTTTCACATTACAAAAGTCAAGTGTTTGTGGAGATATTCTACGCCTTTTTAGGTATTCTTCAACGATTTTTCTATCATTAGCAGGCTCGTCTTTGGCAAATTTAAAGTTCTTATAAACATCAACTTCATCATCAGACTTAAAATCGTCTGGATTATACTCAACTTCCGCCTCTTTAAACAATTCTTCTACGGCTTCTGCGAATGTTTTGCCCTTATATCGAATCAGAAAATCAATATAATCCATCGACATTCCAGTAGCAAAACACTTCAAACAGTTACCGTCAGAATACCAGTGCGCGGACGGAGTATCATCATCTTCCTTGAAAGGAGACTTACATGTAAGTTTCGCAAAATTTACCTTTTCAAGTGGAATTTCACCGGCCATAATGTTAAATGCTTGGTCGCCCAATTTTGCTTTTGCCGCTTCAATTTGTTCTCTACTTACCATATACCTACTCCGTCCTTATTATATCACAAGACGAAAAAGTTGTCAACCACTATCTGAAGCACATTCATCCCTTGAAGAACATAAATATGCGCAGAAAAAGTCATTTGGACTTGCTGAAAAATCTTTTTCGTCGTAAATTAACTTAATGGTGCTCTTTATCCAATCAATTGTTTCTCGTAAATCTTCTTCGTTAAACTTTATAATTTCTTGCGTATGTTCTTTGAACTGATTGAATATAAGTGTATGAGGATATTCCCCGAACATTTCTTTCACAGCTATCGCATAAATATACAACTGTCTTGTATAATCATGCAGCTCTTCTTTACTCTTAAATCTCCCCTTAGATTTATAATCTGTTACAATATATCCGTCTTTATCCTTGGAAACCTTATCAATAAACCCTAAAAACTTTCTTTCCTTACCAAGAACATCTATATTAAACTCGAATTTAATTTCAGCGCCTATAATTTCTTCGCTATCATCATCATCGAAGTTGGAAAAATATTCATATCCTTTATTAAAGTACGATTCATTTAAATCAACGTATTTGTTTGGCGGAGCTGGTTCGATAACATTATCCGAATAATTATCTTTATAATAATCAGCTAATTCAAATATTTCAAGTTCTCCGTTATTATATTTCTCGAACACTGAATGAGCAAATGTACCATACTGAGAAAAGAAATTTTCTTGGTCGGCCCTCTTTAATATGTATGAATAATACCAACCCTTTTTACAGTTATAAAAACTATTTAAACGCGAGAACGACCATACCATATCATCAATTATGTCATGTATCATTTCCTGTTCAAGTAAAATCAATAAACCACTACCTTTAAAATAATAGGCGGGGAGTTTATTTTCTCCCCGCCACAATTACACATTAGAACGGCAAATCATCCTCGGAATCAATTGCGCCAGTGGCTTGTGGCGCAGTTGAAGTACCAGAAGAATCCACTTTTTCAAAATCAAAGATAGTGACATTATAGAAATAAAGAGGCTTTCCATCGGCACCAGTCTTATTGCTCTTTTCGTGAGTAATAGTTCCGGAGTTAATCTTGATTCTATCTTTCGGTTGGAGAGCCTTTGCTTCATTAAGCTTGCTACCAACAAACGTTGCTCTCCAACTTGAGTTTATATACTTAGGAGCGCCAGTATCCGTAACTTCTCTGGACTTACGTCCAGTGCTCAAGTTACAATTAACATACTTTTCGCTCGGAACAATATCAAAAACACTTGCGTAAGTTTCTCTAATATTCAAACTCATAATCTAATTAAACCTCTTTAATCTCATTCATAATAATTTTCAATACTTCAATATCTTTGATTTGGGTGAAGTTCTTATTTCCAGCGTTATGCTTCTTTACGATGTCATACAAGAAATCCTTTGAAATGCCACTTGCCATCTTTGAAGAAAACAACTCTTTACACTCAATAATCTTCGCGTCCAAATCATCAGTGTTGCTTGTCGCTACAAACGTAGGTTTAACGGCGGGTTCTTTAGGCATCTCGCCCTCGCCAGAAGTAGCCCAATCTACAAGATTAGCACCATCTTTTTCTGTCAGCTTATCATATCTTCCCTCGAAAAGATGCGTATTGTCTTTTGCCACGGACGCAACATGAGTTTCTTGGTCGATATTAAAAGTTACAGTATAGTTGTATTCAATGTCCTTTTCCTGCTGTGAACCAACTCCAACCTTTTTAGGAATCTGCTTACCGTTCTTATCTTCCATCACATAATCATCTTTGCCACGAGCAGTAGCAATAATATGAATAGGAGATTGCAGAATTTTCTCCATCAAAGCCGCATGACGCGGTTTAAGTTTACCCCAGTTCGTAAATGAGTTCCATTGTGTTACTTTATAGATTCGCTATTTCTATAAAGAGCATATAATCATATATGCTTTTCTCACGCTTTCGCGTAAGTGCAGACTATATCTTCATCCTCGAAAGGAGTCCTCACATTTTGAACCGCTTGGTTCTACTGGCTCCAACACCATAGTCGTTGAGGGCAGGACTGTTATATCCATTCCCTGCTGATTTCCCAATTTCACAATTTTTTATAGCATTTAAGTTTATCTGTTTCAAGATTCCTCTTTAGCATGTGAACTCTAAGGGCGTTCCAGCATATTCGTGAGGAAACGCTATATTGTTACCAATATAGCGGGCCGTGAATGTGTTTACGCCACATTACAACCGGGCATCTTATCATGTACTTCATTCAGCCACTTCCATTCATGGCTCAAGCTATCAATGATAAGAACTTTAAATCCATTGTCAACTGCCGCATCAATTGCTTCGATATAAGATTCAGAAGTGTACGGTTCACCGAGCTGCAAGTCGAAGAAATCAAACTCGTTAGCATAATAACGAATACGTCCATTCTCCGTATCAATAGCCGCGATTCCCGCTCCACCAACCTTGCCAAGCATACCAGTAGCAAGACGCAATGCTGTATATGTCTTACCACTACCTGACGGGCCATTAAGGAGAAGTTTTACCCAAATCTTTTCTCGTTTTGCTTTTTGAAAGCTAAACCCAACTGCCATTAATTTTACCTCATTTTCTTAATTATTAAAATATATCAATAATGATATTACATAACTTTTTCAAGCTCGGCTCTAGCTTCTTCCACAGCTTCCAACGCTTCTCTGTATTTGTTCAAAGCGTCCTCTTTCTGTTTTCTTTCTTTGAACATTCTAGCTGTATCAATTTCATGTACAAGTTTTTCTACTCGTCCCATCTTAACACGAGCGTTCTTATACCAAGTTTTAATTGCGTTGTCTTTTGCTCTGTAATACTTTTCCATACAACGCGCCTTTGCCCGTTTCTTCCCTTCTTCAACACTAAAGTCATCACGCGGGTCACATTTTGCTTTTCCTGTGAAAGAATCAGGAATTAGTGTAGTCCAGTTGCTATTGAATCCAAAGAAACTTTCCTCTGCGTTTCCAACTTGCCGCATAATTGCCTTATGCGCGTCAAGTTCAGTTCCTTTAAGCATAGCAACGACAGTTCGTTTTTCTTCGTTAATAATGTATTCTACTGCCATGTTTTACTCCTAATGAAATATTTTTGTTTGTCATTTTCGACTGTGATTGTATTATACCACACTTCTTTCCGTTTGTCAATACCCCTAATTGTAAACAATTTATGAACAAAACAACCGTGAAAACCAAAAATCAACTAATCACAACCAATTTTAACCTCAAAATTAATCAACGACGTTATTATATCGCATTACAAATGCGATTAATCAATTCTAAAGCATATGATTCCATAGATTTTTCTGTCTACGAATTGATTATATCATACTTCCGAGAAGAAGTCAACACCTCAATTGTAAATAATTTGTGAACAATTTACTGTACCATAATTATATGATTATAGATATATACGCTTGTAATATAAGCGTATAGTATATACTAGCTTATATTACAAGCATATAGAATTATATGCTTGTAAACATGTTTGGGTTATATTATACGCTTATATATTAATATATTATATTATTAAATAAAAATATTATTATATATTAAAGGGAGTTACTACCGTAAATCGTGTAGTAAAGACTATAATTATTATACGCTTATATATATATATATATGCTTATAGTTCTATATGCATGTAATATAAGCTAATATATACTATACGCTTATCTACACGTTTGGGCTATTCTATACGCTTGTATATAATATTAATTTCTTATTATATTAATATATATATAATATTACTATCTTATAATATTATAAGATAGTAATATATGCTTACAATATTATAAGCTTGTATTATAAGCATATAGTATATACTAGCTTGTTATATGTGATTATAGTACATATTAGCTTATCTACACGATTTACGATTCTATACGCTTATAATATTATAATTTATTATTATATTAACAAAAAAAATAATATTATATTGCAAGCGTATATTGTAGCCCAAACGTGTATTATAAGCTAGAATATACTATACGCTTATAATACAAGCGTATAATTATTATTAGCTTGTATACAAGCACATATATCTATAAGCTAATAATATAATATATTACAGTAAGTTTGTTAATAATTTGTTTACAATTAAGGTATTGACAAATGAATACAGGTATGATATAATACAATCATAGCAAGAAAACAAGCATGTACATAAAAAGCTAATTTTATCGGAAAAATATGTCTAAAAATGGATATTTGTTCATAATTTATTTACAAATCTTTCACAAAAGGGGTATTGACAAACGAATATTTTTGTGATATAATAAGAATACTTTCCCCGTAAAGGTGGTGAAAATGATGACTTTCGAGAATGGCACGTTTGATTTTGAAATCTATTGTAACATGTGTGATTCTGACAAGTATGAATTAGAATACGATGCCGATGAGAACTGCGTAGTTGTTACTTGTAGTGATTGCGGCAATGTAGATAGATTATTTATCAACGAAGATAATTAAGGAGATTTGAATGTATCCTAAATTTGAAAAAGTTAGATATGAAGTGTTTAAGAACTCTGGGCTGTATCGTGAATTGGACGATAAAACTGTAAAAGAAATTTACGACAATATTAAACTTCCTCAAAGAGCCACAAGCGGTTCGGCTGGATATGATTTTTTTATTCCTAGCACTATTGGACTAGAAGCTGGTTCTGAACTCTCAATTCCTACTGGCATTCGATGCTATATGCCAGACGATATGGTTCTTCTTATTTTTCCGAGAAGTGGATTGGGTATCAAGAGTCGCGTTCAGCTAAATAATACATGTGCAATAATTGACGCTGATTTTTATAACTCTGACGACGGTGGACATATTTGGATTTCAATTATAAACGACAATAGAAAGGGACTTCCTGTTACTATTCCGGCTGGAAAAGGATTCTGTCAAGGTATATTTACAAAGTTTTATACTACCGAAGAAGATAATGTTAGCGGGACTAGAAATGGCGGTTTTGGTAGTACCGATGGTGATTCTGTATAACGATGGCTCTTTATATTATAAAGATATAAAAGCATTTCTAACCGTTAAGAATATAGAGCATGTTGAAGCGCCAGCGGCTGATAGTTCTTATGTGCTTAATGTAAATGGTACACTATATAACTATCATGCCGCTCTGGCATGGGTAGACAAACAGTAAAGGCGGAGAAACGTTGAGCAATAATAATTCCGATTGTTTCATGGCTGGACACAAGGTAATAACTAACCGTGGAATAAGTAATATTGAGGATATTAAAGTCGGTGATATGGTATTATCACACGATTTAACATATAATAGAGTCTATAAAGTAGATAATCATATACATAATGGAAATGTACTTACTATAACGTTAAAAGACGTAGAAGAAGCTATCGTATGTACTCCTAATCACAAATTCTTAACATATGAAGCTGGATGGGTAGAAGCGCAATACATAACGTTTAACCATCATGTACTGCTTGCTAATAGACGAGAAGATGATGTAGATGGATATAAAGAGCTTGTTAGTGTGAGCGCTTCAAATGATGTTGTTGAAGTTATGTATAATCTTTGTGTTGAAAAATCTGAATCATATACCGTGAATGGTGTTGTTGTTCGCGGAAATGAAACAAATGAATAATGGAGAAGATATGAGAATTATATTATACTCGAATCATTGTCCAAAGTGTGAAATGATGAAGAAGATGTTGGATATGAAAAACATCTCATATGATATATTTGATAACGAAGATGAAATGATTAAAATGGGGTTTTCTAGTATGCCTATGATTTCTATTGATGGTAAAATCATGGATTTTTCTGACGGCATTTATTGGATAAAGAACAATTGAGAGAGGGATGGTTTCTTGGATTTTTCAATTAAGCTTAATAAGGGGTTTGTTGCGGCTCTAAATGAACTGCGTAGTAAGTATGGGGAAGAAATAGCTTCTCTAAATGGATTGTCAGATTTACAAATGAGTTACAATTCATTCATTGACAACTTCGTTGACAAAAATACAGTTGCCGACGCTAGTATTGACGGGAATGCAAACGTTGGGACAAAGGATGTTTGCTCGCTTACGACTGAAATGAGCAAGCCGCACCTTAAACTTTTGTCATTCAACAAGATATATTATGAACTGACAAAAAAGTACGGCCACGAAACAGCAATGGAATGGCTTGAGGGCGAATGGGTTGGGCGTTATTACCTACACGATGCCTCAAGTGCAACATTTATTCCATATTGTTACGCTTATGATTTAGAGGCTCTTGTAAATAAAGGACTATTCTTTATTGATAATTTCAATGCTCAACCTCCTAAACATCTCACAACATATACTGATTTTGTTGGAGAGTTTGTAAGTTGGACTTCTAATAGAAGTAGCGGCGCTTGTGGATTACCGAGTTTTCTTGTATATTCATTTTACTTCTGGAAAAAAGACTGTGAAACAAACTTTCTTATTAATAATCCAGAATATTATCGCGACCAAGAGTTTCAGCGTATTATATATAAGCTCAACCAACCATATCTTAGAGTGAACCAAAGCGCATTTACTAACTTCTCTATATTTGACAAACCATATTATGAAGCCATTTTTGGCGGAAAAGAGTTTCCAGATGGTACTCCTATGGTAATGTATACAGACGAGTTTATTGAGTATCAGAAAGCGTTTATGAGAGTTGTAAGCGACATACGCTCTAAAAATATGATGACATTCCCAGTATTATCATATTGCTTGTTAAGAAAAAATGGCTCTTTCGTTGACGAAGATTTTGCTAAGTGGTGTTGCAGACATAATATGAAATGGGCTGACAGTAACTTTTTTATTAGCGAAGATGTTACAAGCTTGAGTAACTGCTGCTTCAGTGGTTCGCAAAAGGTTCTTACAAGGTCCAGCGACGGTGTAACACACTCTACATTTAAAGAGCTTTATGAATCTCCATACAGAGAGACAAAAAGAAACTTTAGAGTATTCCACAATGGCAATTGGGTTGGCGGCAAAACAATAAGATTGCCAGCAAGGAATATGTATAAGGTTGTCACCGCTAATAATAAAGAACTTATTATGACTGACAATCATCTTACTCCGACCATTAGCGGGCTAAAAACAACCGAACAGCTTACTAAAGATGATTATATTATGTTCAGCACAAAAGAGCTGAATCCTGTGAATGAAGTTGATGATGAGCTAACATATGAACAAGGCTATCTTATTGGTATGTACCTTGGTGACGGTAGTATGTGTGGGGAAGAATCGGATTCTACTACAACCATAAACTTATCGCTTAATAAAGAAAAATATGAAAAATCTTTAAATATTTTAAAAGCAGCTTGTGGCGACGGAGTAACAATAAGACTTGGAAAAGAATATAATAATGTATATCCAGTCACGATAAGAGATAATTCTGTATATGAATTTATTCGTAGATTTGTTTCTGGTAAATATTCTTTTGAAAGGTCTTTAAATATGGATTGTCTGTTACAATCAGTTGGTTTTAGAAAAGGTATTGTGGATGGACTTTATCTGACTGACGGCGGTAATTCAAATAGAATTTATACAACCTCAAAAACACTTATTGACAATCTTGAAGCCTTGTTCACTTCTCTTGGAAAATCAACTGTTATAAATGTTTCAGATAGAACCGGAGAAAGTATTGTTGTTATACGCGGTCAGACTTTTAATAGAAACTATCCAGTATATTGTATTAGATGGTACGAAACGTATAAGAGACATCAAAAAGATATTTATAAATGGAGCAACAACTCTATTTACTTTAAAATCAAAAGCATTGAGCCGTATGAATCAGATGACGAGTATGTGTATTGCTTTGAAATGGAAAATAAAGACGAACCATATTTCACTCTGCCAAATGGTGTAATTACACACAACTGCCGCCTCGTCTCTGACATAAAAAACCTTGGATACTTTAACAGTCTTGGTGGGACCGCCTTAGAGGTTGGCTCAGTAAAGGTTAATACAATAAATCTAGCTAGAATAGCATATGAAAGCAAAAATACTGATAATTATATAGAAAATCTTACAAAAGAAGTAAATCTTTGTTGTAAAACCCTTGATACTGTAAGACATATTATACAAAGAAATGCTGAAAAAGGGCTTCTTCCGAACTATACTCATGGAATTGTAAACATGAAGTCACAATACAATACAATTGGTATTCTCGGAATATATGAGGTTCTTGTCCATTACGGCATGACAAAAACAGACAAGTTTGGATATGTATATTATACTGACGAAGGAATTGAGTTTGCAAAACAGATTCTAAAAACAATTACTGATGTAAAGAATGAGTTCCAAAGCAACGTAGATTATTCAATAAACATTGAGCAAGTTCCAGCAGAACGAGCGGCTGCTGTCCTTATGGAAAAAGATAAAGTTTTCTTTCCGAATGAAAAATATGAACTTCCGTTGTATGGCAATCAATGGATTCCTCTTGGAATTAAAACCACAATAAGCGAAAAAGTTAAGCTTAGTGCCATAATGGATAAAGCATGTTCAGGTGGAAGTATTGCTCATATAAATCTTGATGGTCCAATGGAAGATTTTGATACTGCGTGGGATTTGTTGAATAGAATAGCAGATGCTGGCGTTGTATACTTCGCTTTTTGTACAAAAATAAGCGCATGCGAACATAATCATGGGTTCTATGGTGATGTATGCCCAATTTGCGGCGGAGAAAAGGTTACGACATATCAGCGTATCGTTGGATTCCTAACTCCCGAAAAAACATATAGCAAAGAAAGAAAAGCCGAGTTTAGAATGCGCGATTGGTTCAGTATTGATAGAATGAGTGAGCTGTAATGAGAGTTAAAAATATAGTTTCAGATGATTTTGTAAACTATAAAAAACCGTCAATGTTTGTATCAACTTGTTTCTGTAATTGGAAATGTTGCTTAGAAAACGGAATGGAAATATCTGTTTGTCAAAATTCACCACTGGCTAATATGCCAGTGGTGGACATTTCAAATGAAGAAATGATTAGCGTTTATGATAAAAGTATTTTTCATTCATCGGTTGTATTTGGCGGATTAGAACCATTTGAACAGTTTGCTGAATTGTATTCTTTTATATGTGACTTTAGAAAAGAGCACAACGACGATATCGTAATATATACAGGATTTAATAAAGAAGAAATTTCTGCGTGTATTGATAGGCTAAAGGAATTCAATAATATCATAATAAAGTTTGGCAGATATATACCAAATAGCGAAAAACGATTTGATAATATTCTCGGTGTAACTCTTGCTTCACTGAACCAATATGCTGAAAAAATAAGTTAAGGATTTATATAATGCTTAAAATATTTGTAACCGATGATAAAGAACATGAATCAAAAATAAGAGAAGCTTTGAAGAAAAAAGACGGATATTGCCCATGTAAGCTTGGAAAACTAAAAGAAAATAAATGCATGTGCGAGGAATTTGTAAATCAAAATACTACTGGGTATTGTCATTGTGGGCTGTATTATAAAGCCGAGGAGTAAAATATGCGTTCAATTAAGTTTGTAAAGGAAATATATGGAAATCTAGATAATATGAAAGATGATTCTTTTTATATCAAAGATTTCGATATTGCTTATGAGAATAAAAACACATTAAAACAGCTTGAAGATACTATTCATTTTGAACTTCCATTTCTCGGAAAACAAGTTTCTGATGAATATGAGCGCTCGATTGAAGTATATTTTAATAATGACATCGAGTTTAACTCTACACGGTGTGCTGTAACATATACAGACGATGATTGTGATGAGTTTATTACTAATAATATTCTTGGAGCATTGTGGAATAATATGGATTTTCCACAAGGGTTGGAACCGGAAGATTACGAAAAAGATTTTTGGTTATATGACTTAAAGTTTGAAATCGGAAACTGTATTCTGTATACTGAAGATGGCGATTTCGATACTTATAATGTCGAGAAAAGCGGAGAAAAGAAAATAAAAACCGTACACAAAAAGACAATTGCTATTCTTCCTTATAGAATATCGTATACAAAACGTGAATCTATAATTCCAGTAAAGAAAGAAACTGATGTTAAATAATACTGTTTGGAGCGACAGAAGAAAAGACGAGCAGACGGTTGAATATCTTAACTCTATAATGGATAAGGTTTATTCAAATAACAATTATGATTTTGTTCGTAATTACGATGTCAAACTTCAAAAACAAGGCGTAGACTTAATATATACAAATAAAGATAAGACGTATTATATAGACGAAAAAGCGGCAATTAAATATTATAATACGACTCTTAATACGTTTTCCTTTGAGATTGGTTCAAATGTTGCTAAGGGATGGTTCAGAGAAGATAATGATTATATTATAACAACACATTATATTCTTATATATCCTAAAGCAAATTCACCAGACTTATCTGATATCTATGAAGTAGAATATATTATCATAAGCAAAAATAAGATATGGAACTATTTACATAGTGTTGGAGTTGGAGATTTTAATTCGTCAAAAGAAATACTTGATAATGTGAGTATTGGTAAGTGGGGAAAGAAATATTGGTTTATAAATCAATATGTTAAACTTGTACAAAGCGTTCAAATAAAACCGGAACAACCAATCAATATAGTAATAAACAAAGAAATTCTAAAATCATTATCAAATAAACATGAAATAGTGAAAATATAGGCGTGTAAAAAAGGCTAACCCATACGGGTTAGCCTTTTATTATTATGCTAAAGCGGCCTTAGCCGCCTCTATTTTGGATTTAAGTTGCTCATTTTCAGCAATCAATTTTTTGTTTTCTTCTTCGAGTTTACTTGCTTTTATCAAAGCATCGTCAACTTGTTTCATTAAATCATCAAGTTGCTTAATCAATTCGTCAACCTGTTTCACAAGCTCACTAGACGGAGGAGTTGGTTCAGGCTCTGGTTCAGGCTGAGGTTTGGGAGGAGTTTCTCCCTGTACAAGTACAGCGCGTCCATCACTAATAGTTCCACCATCGTGATTATCATATACGGCCCAATACTCTTTTCCATCTGTATGTTTAAATTTAACCCACCAGAATCCGCTTTCTAATGCGCTATTTTTTTCTATTGCCTCATAGTCTCCGATATCAAGATATCCTACAATGTCGTTTGTATCTTTGCTATTGAAGTATTGATTGGGGTTTTTATCCCCAACCATAGAAACTCTAAGAAGTGTGTTTGTAAGTTTCTCCACTATTGGTTCCCCCAATCCATTAAGTCCAGCAGCTCTTATAATTGCTGGATGGTCTTTGTATTCGTAGTTTACATCACAGTTGCCATTTACGCCCGGAACAGAACCCTTAGAACTATATTGCCATATACTATAATTCCCCGAATATCCCGGACTTCCTGTATAATCAGCAAGCCACATATCATAGTCTCTCAATTGAGACATATCAAGTAATGTATTAGCAAAGTTAGTGTATGTATAAAGCATTGAATAATATCCAAGTCTTTGTACTTCGCTAAGGAATGCCTTACATATTTCCGTATTTGTTGATTTGCCTATGGTTGAATAGAGTGTACTATCTTCAAAGTCAAAAGCAATAGGCATAGAAACGGTATATGGTTTTACTCTATTTATAACGTCCTGCGCTGCTATTTTAGCCGCTTCCACAGTTTTTGCATATGAATATACATATACTCCAACATCCATTCCTGCCGCAGTAGCATTACGCATATTTGTATCGTAGTATGGGTCGTAACCATCAATGATACTCCCATCATATCCGCAATATCCGACTCTTATAAAAGCAAATTTATATCCAGACGCTTTTACTTGTGGCCAATTAATTGTTGCTTGGTATTTTGATACATCTATACCGTTATAAAGTATATCTTTATTACCAGAATCTCCGCCAGAGTTTGACGAACCATATGTCCCAACTGCATTCTTTGTCCCTGAATAGTGCGTAGGGTCAAGTCCTTTGCTACTTCTTGTTGCTCTTACTTCAAGATGGCAATGTTTGATGGGAGGATTAGCGAGGGCTGCGTTTCCGCTGTTTCCCATAATAGCGAGAGCGTCGCCCGTTCTTACTTTTTGTCCGACTGTGACTAAGTTCCTTTCGTTGTGGCAAAAATATAGATAGTTTACAGCATCTGGCGTTTGATTGGCGTCTAGTTGTACACACACATACCAACCCCATTCCCAAGTTAAATCGCCAGTGCTTTTATCAACTATCCTAGAAGAAACAACTGTACCACTAATTGACTTACCATCGTAGTCTGGCATGCGTATTGTAGTATCGTCAATCCCAACAACATCAATACCTCCATGCCATGTTTTCCCTCCGCTTCTTGTATAGCCGTAACAGCTATAATAGAATGGGACTTGTGTTCTACCTGAATAGATAGACATATTATTCACCTTTGCTCATTTTTTCAAGGAGTTCTTTCATTGTCCTTACGTCTTGTTCTTGGTGTGTAAGTTGCTCAAGGTTGGCAACCAAATGATATTCAGTTACAACATTGCCAGTAGCAACATCAACAGAATCATATCTGCTAATACCAATCGACACAGGCTCGTTATATCCCTCATAAGCAATATTGCTTTCAGTGCTAGTATTGATAACATGAATTATTTTCGTTAATTCTTTATCCGAGAACAGAGCAATAAAGTCTGTGTCGCTCATAGAATCTGTTGACATATGAATCTCAATATGACTTCTTGCGGTTGCTGAATAACTTGGATAAACAGCCGTCATTGGGAGAACTTCATATTCTACCCCGTTAGAAAGTTTGATTTTAACCATTATTTTCACTCCTTATGCTGTACACCAACAGCTATTTAACACCAAATGTATTGTTGCTTGAACCGTACTTGAACTTCGGCCAAATATACCAACAGCCCAACTGTTTGAGAAGCTAGATACGTCAAGGGTTAGTGTAAACCTCTTTGATACAGCACCATTGCCCCAGCCTTGTCCGTTTGGGTCTGTATGATATGTATTAATTGAATTGTCCCATCCGATACCCGTTACGTTTGGCCATCCACCATTTGTGCCGTATGTATCAAAGTTCCCTATCCCAACCATTCCTGTTGAATATGGTTCAACATAATATACAGAATAGTCAAAATATATTCTTTTATATGGTGTTAGGTTCACAACTGCGTATACAGCAGCGTCATTTGCTACAAGTCCAGATACTGGACGTTCGATTATACTAGGAGGAGCAGTTCCAACTTCGTTTGTCTTACTTCCTCTAACATTCCATGTATAACCCGGATAAACTGAAGCGTCTTTCTTCCAAACAAGATTATTGTTATAGTATACAGCGTCTGATGCTTTATTGTTTATGTAAACATTTTGGGAGGTTGCAACGTTTGTATTGTTGAAAAATAATGCCATGCTATAATCCTCCAAAATTAATATTTTCTTCTTAGTTTAATTACCAACTTATCCACAAATTCCCGTCATATCCCATGTTTAAAACGTGCCCATTAATTCTTGAAACAGATATGTTTGGCCATGCTGTTCCAGCCGCATTAGAAGCAGTTAGATTTAAATAAGACTTGTTTGTGTCTGCATAGACAGCGCTAACTGAGCCATCTGTACCACTCCAATTGCTGTTGTATATTTGAATACTATTACATGAACCAGCTCTTGTGGCGTATGGAGAGGTTAAGGTAGATAATACTGCTCCACTTTTAGATTTTAACTGAATGTTGTTGCCGCTCACGGCCATAGCAGCAGCATATGATGTTGTTATTGTATTACCAGAAGAATCCTGTGTAGCTTTTGTGGCGCTATCAGCAGATTTTACTTTGCTTACAGGCTCTCCTGACTTATTACCAATATATAATGTACCATCATTTGCTACTGCCATCTCTCCGTACTCAATTGACGAGGGGGGGGCAGGCGCGTCTGTGATACTCTCTTGTCTGTATAATTTTATTGCCATAACATCGGCTCCTTATGAATAACTAATCCACAAATCCCCATTATAACTCATAGCTATATTTGAAGCCCTAGCAGAGTCAGCTTGGTCTGCATGTACACAAGCAAAATATTTCTTTGCCCCACCGTAACTACCAGCACCAGTATAACTGAGCCACCAAGCATAGTGGTCGCTTGTGGCATCTAAAATACCGTATCCCCTGATATTGCCCGTCACACCAGTAGCATTTGTGGCAGTTGTCGCACTATTCGCTGAAGTTGCTGTTCCTGCTGTAACAGCATAGCTAACTCTGCTTATTGGGCTATTAGCACTATTTCCTACATATATAGTGCCGTCTTTATCACAAGCTATTTCTCCATAGCTTAAAGTGGGGGGGGCGACGCCGTTTCCGACGAAGCATTTTGTCTATATATTTCTATTGACATTACTATCACTCCTTTTAAATGGGAGTTTATTTATCGTTAATTATTTCTTTGTATTCATTCTCAGAAATCCATGTTGGAACATAATAACGAAGTTGTTCTTTTGTTATATTTCCAAGCTCATATTGTATTTTTAAAAAATCAAACATTTGTAATCCCCCTAGATAACATAGTCAACATTGCTTCTTCTAGGGCTGCCAGTCTTTCATCATTTGTCGGTAGCGGTTTCGCTCTATTTGAAATTTCAATTTCTTTTTCTTCGTCTGTCCGTTCAACTATAATATCGTTTTCTAATTTGTAGTTGGCACACCAACGTTCGTCATATAATGGCTTAGAGAAGTAATTGTTTTGAGCATGATGGTATTTATCATCATACCCTTTATCAATAGCTATCCAACCCACCGTGTCGGACAGAAACGCGCTGCTGTTCACTTCAATAATGCGCCCCGCTTCGTCCGTGCGGACATATACGGTATATTTATCTTCCATGATATCCCCCCCCCCTTTTTTAAAGGTCTGCAGAAAATGTAATTTCGCCATTATAAAAAGCGTACAAAGGGCCAATGTAGGTTCCACCAGCAATAGTGCTCATGGTTAAATTTAATGTATTTCCAGTCAAAGAATTTATGGACGAAACAGTCGCCTTTTTATCCATACCGTTAAATCGTATAGTCCATTCGCCGGGTGCGCTCACAGTAGGCGTAACCCTCATAATTTGAGGAAGAATTATATTAACGAATGTTCCTGCACCAGTGTGTTGTTGCCCGAATGTTTTAACAGAATCCACTTGGTAATAGAACCTCAAGCATTCCGACAGCTCCGCCCCGTACCCCTTCGACACATACGGAGTTACAGAACTTCCTCTTTCGAGCTTTGCCCAGTTTACTGTTATTGACTGAGATGGTTTTAAATACATCACAAAAAATATTTCTGTACGATGCTCAAGCTTAACAAGTTTAAATCCGCCCCAAGATGTTTCTAAATCATAAGGAGCTTCTTTTATAGAACCCCCGGAACTTTGTATTGTTTTTGTAAAGCTATGCTTTGTATTGTTTACATAAGCACTAACCGTAACAATATCTCCGATAGTGAGTAAATCTGTATTTACTATTTGTCTAAATTGAGAGCCGAACTCACCAACAGTAGAATCAGATTTAACAACTCTTGTATTAACATTATATGTAGATTCAAATATTTGCCATCTATCAATACAATATCCATTTATATCAAATTCTGTTTTATTTCTTTGATTCACAGGATTTGTAAAATCACTGTTATCGAGTAAATTTGGATTGCCTACTTGGTTGTATATATCGCTATTTAGCATGTATGTAGGTACATTGGAAGAATTTCCTACATATAGTGTACCGTCTTTATCGCATGCTATTTCACCGTACAACAAGTCAGAGGGTTGTTGCCCCCCCCCCACTTGAGGGGTTTTGTCTATGTATCTTGATTGACATTTATATCAAACCTTTACAAGTAAACGGTATACGGCTAAATGCCGTATACCGCGATAGTTTTACTATTAATAAAAACCGCCGTCGTAATTTAATTCACCGTTAATTGTTACGTTGTTACTAAATGTTGTGGAACCCGATACTGTACCGCCTGTTAATGCTAACGCACCAACATTAGCCGCTGTTATGTTTACTTGTCCTTCACGATAACCCGTTTCGGCTTCTCCTTTTACACCATATACTCTGCCTCTTGGGAGACTCCAACTTCCATTAGCATTTAGATAATATGATGGATGTGCCGAATCTAACTTTGGACACAAACCAGGAGCAGAGCCGCTTGCTAATGCCCCGCTAAGAATCATACTCCTATTCGCTAATGCTGTGATTCTGCCATATTGGTCTATCGTTATATATGGCACATTAAAAGCAGAGCCAAAATTAATTGTTCCTGAAGCGCTTGGTCCAACGCTTTGGCTTGTAGTGCCCGGAAATAACGCAACTAAATATATATTGTATTCTCCATCAGTCGTAGACGGTTTAACGGATATTGTTGTGCTTCCATTATAAACAGTTCCAGCGGGTATACTCCATTCTCCGTTTGAGCAAAGGTACCTTGTTGATTGACCAGCAGAAGGCGCAGGAACAAGTCCGATTCCACCAGCACTGCTGGTGGTTGCGGCATCGAAAACAGAATATGTGGTATCAGTAAATTTAGCGCCAGCAGGAACTGATGTTGCTATCGTAAATCCAGTAGATTTAATCTTACCTGTCGTACCGTCAAAAACAGCCACTTGCCCAGACGTAGGAGCTGTTCCAATTACGCCAACTTCTGTCGGTGTATAGGTAGGTTTCGTAGCCGCTTTTGCCCATGCTGAAACATCAGAAGCAGGACGCGCATTCGACAACCTCTCATCGTCACCCTCACAAACAGTTCCAGCAGCAGTTCCGAAATTTTTGTTGAACGCTGTATTTTTTGTAAACGCTGGCTCGGCACCAATATCAGTAGCGGTTGGTTTTGCTGGCATAGTAACCGTTCTATTTGCGGCGCTCGTTATTTGTCCTCTTGAATTAACGGTTATTGATGGCACCAAAACTGGAGTCCCAAAAGAGCCTGTGACATTGCCTGTCGGCCCATAATCATCCGCAGTTACACCCGTATTTGTAATGGAAAAGGTTGTCCCACTAAGGGACAACCCTGTTCCATTCGTATAAGTAGTATCAGTGAACTTGGCATCTGTGGGCACGCGAGTTCCAATAGTATAAGGAAGTGTTTTATAATCTGTATCTCCATCTCCTATTTTAACTCTGCCAGTATCACTTTCAACCAATATTTCGGCTTCTAAATATGTGGCATTTTTAGAGTTAAAACCGGACGAAGTATCATGTTTTTGCTGCTGTCGAGCATTTAGGTTTCTATTAGCCACAGATACCCCTCCTTAATGTTGATATAGATTAAGCGTTTCCGCCATTCAAAATAAATGTGTCTGTCGTTCTCAAAAGTGTATTAGAGTCTGTAAGCTCTGTTGAGGCGTGAGTAATCCAGTTTTTATTCGCTCTCGCAGTTGTGAAGTACAAGTTACTTCCCTCGGACACATTAGATGTCGTAAGAACAACAGCACCAGTCATCCCGTTTACACTTGTTACAGCGTCTGTTGGCGTTTCAAGCTCAACCCAGTTTCCCAAAACAGACGCCGGAGCCTGTTTTAAAATGAATGTTTTATTGATATCTGTACGAACAGCAACGTCACCTTTTTGTGCCTCAAGCCCAAGCATTGTTGCTTGGCTGTCAACAACAAAAGTATCAGTGATAGCAATAGCAGGGATAACAGCTTCGTTCAGCTTGCCGCCAGCGCCAAGAACAGGCACATTGCCCTCAGCAATACCAGTGTCAGCCGCTGCCGCTGTACCAGCATCTGTAATCTTTGAAAGAGTGAGAGAGGGAATGTCAGATTCTACAAGAGCTTCTCCTTTTGTTACAAGCCCCTTAGCGTTTACAGTTACTTTTGTAAACGTGCCAGCCACAACGCCACTATTAGCGAGTACAACAGGAACTGTTATGTTTTGCGAACCATCGAAAGCAGGAGAAGTGCCAGTAGCATCTCCGCTAAGAGAAATCGTTCTACCAGTTTGTAAAGCAGCGGCGCTATCTGCAGTTCCTGCGGTAGATGCTTTGCCGATGGACATTGTTCCATCGGGGTTGATTGTAACGGTATCAGTACCTTTAGCAACAGACTTAACAACGCCGCCCTTTTCGGTAGTGCCATAGTCTGTGTTTTTGACATATTCTGCCGGAACGGATGTAAGTGCACCTAAATCACCAGCCGTAATCTCAACCGCTTCAGAACCATTGAATGTCTTATCGCCAGCAGTAAGAGCCGCTTTTGTAGCATTAGCAGTATCAGCAACAATAGCCGCATTTACATATCCCTGCTCTGCTTTTGGGTTATTGGCAAACTGCGACTTCAACATGTCGCCAGCGCCAAGGTTGCTCAAGTCGTCTGGCGTAACCATCTGTTTCCAAACAGCATTGTTAGACGTATTATCAAACAATACATATGCCTTGTTGCCAGCCGTATCAATCCAAATGACACCAACATCATATCCAGAATCTGTTGGCGTAGGAGCTTTATTCATTACAACTGCCGCTTGTGCACTAGCATAATCAAGCTCGGTCCATGTGGAAACGCCGTCACCGAATTTGAATTTTCTTGTGTCTGTTTCAATACCCATTTCACCCTTGAGAAGTACAGGGTTAGTAGTTTTCCAAGTATTGGCAACGTCATTTCTTATTTGTATTTTAACATTAAGAGTTGTATTTGCCACTTGCGTTCCCTCCTCTAATAATCTCTATCTCTCTGTAATCAGAGCCAACACAATAATACTTTAATTCAGTTTCATCCCATCTATATGTGGTGTTCGTAGAAGAATCAACATAAAGATTATTTTTGTTTCCAATATTTGGAAATTTATAAATACTATCTGTTGTTATTACTTCTGCTTTTGTTTCTTTGAGTTCGTTGTATTGAGCATCTGATTCTTCTTTGTATTTATTTACAAGTTCAACATATGCTTCATAATCAGTTGGGGTTGGAGGCGGAGAAGGAATATTATTAGCATTATACGGCTTACCTTTAACGGGAACCATAACTTCATTAGAAGTTATTCTCTTGCTATCGGTAAATCCATATAACGATACTGTAAAGTTTGGACTTTCTATAACTTCCCACGGTACAAGACACACATTTTCTACAATAGGAACAGTGAAGTTTTTCTTTGCTTTACAGTTATTAAATACTGCATTTTTGGAAATACTGTCCCAATCATATGAAAAGTCAAATACAACATACAAGTAATTATATGTTCCTCCAACCACTTCTTGATTGTCTTTTCTTTCTAGTTTTTGTTTTTTTACAGAGAAACTTAACATTTAATCACGTTCCTCTCTGTTCCCATCCGTCTGCCTTTTCAATAGGAACAATATCCTCGTCTTTTATGCCTCCAATTGCTTTGATTTTCTCAATGGCTTGAGCACCATAAACCTTATAAGATATTGTTACAATTATAGCAACTATCGCCAATACACTAATGCCCTGTAAGGCATCCGAATATTGAGGAACAACGTCGTATATCTCTATAAGCTTTGTTATCCCCGATAATCCAGCTGCTAAAACATCAATACCAAGAACAACACCAATATTACGCAGAAGTCCTTTGGCTAAAGTTTTCCACTCGAAAGTAGCAGTCTTAGAAGCAATAATTGAACCAAGAATAGTATTAGAAAGGGCGCAACAAAGCATAAATAAACTGAAAGATGACACCATAACCAAGCTGTCCAATACAGCGTTTAATACATCATTAAACATGATTCGTCATCCTTTCTGTTGGGCGTACTCAAGATACGCCCAATTCGTATAACTTTTGTTCGATATATGTTCTCTGTTCCAGAACAACAGATAAGCACATTTTCTCTGTAACTTCACCAGTTGAATTGCTCACAGAAGAAATAATCTTCTTGCCGATGCTAGACGCAATACAATAGTGATAGTACATATTATCATATTCAACAGTTTTATCTTCGCGTGTTTTTGTAACACGGATTTCATCTGTTGCTTTTTCATCTGTAAATATTTTTTCAAGTTCGGTAAGAGTCATAGAAGATTCATCTAAATGAATTTCCATTTTGTTACGAACACTTGACATCCCACTTGGATATACCAATGTACTGTCAAGCACTTCATACTCCTTACCATTTTTCAATGTAATTTTAATCATTATAAGCCCTCACTTAAACTAAATAACAACCATTCATCAAAATAGTAGCGTTCTTACCCAAATGAGTAGCACCAGACTCTACTTCTAACATTAAATAGTAATTCCCATTTGGTGAATTTATATTGAATTTAGTGCTTGCGGTATATGTTGCGTCATATCCGTTAGCTTCGGAATAGATAAGCTGTTGAACAACGTTCCCGTTTATATCGCTCAACGCCACCTTGATATGGGAAAAGCTGTTTGTAATATAGGCTCTAAGGTTAGCAAAGTATATTTGTGAATATCCTATTGTGCTAAATCCACCCATCATTACACGGCCATATCCTCGTTCTGTGCCGCCGAATGCATCAACTTTAATATCTGTGCCACTTTAATATCTGTGCCACTATTTGTAACGGTAAAATATGCGGCATATCCAAGGTTCTGTGTATTAGCAACAGGTATGCCGGGATAAATAGTAGCTTCTTTTCTCCACACTTCTGTGCCATTACAACTAACTGTTTTACAATTAGTACCATTGAATATAACGTTTCCAGACGAGGGAATATTTGTTCCATTATATGATAATGCCATTTATGTTCCCTCGCTTCACATTAAAATTTTACAATGGGGGGGGCAACGAGTCTTGTGATTTCATTTATTCTCATTTATTGTACCTCTTATCGAGTTTACATATTAAAAATTACATTTTAAACTATAAACATATCCTGTAAAACTACGATAATTGTTATTTGAAAATCCCATCAAAACATAATAACTACCATTAAGATTTGATGTATCTAGAGTTAAGCTGGTAGCCTGTTGATTTCCCTTTGTTACAGTTCCAGCAACAGTTGTGTTGTCTGCGTTTATTGTTGGCCATGAATCAAGTATGTGTATATAGAAATATGAGTATAATTCATATTGGTCGAAAACATTAATACTTGCTGTCAAAGAAGAAATAGAAGATAAGTCTATCTTCCAATTCGTGATAACACTACCACCGCCAAGGTAGTTTCCAGTACACGTCACCGAAATGTTTGTACTATTAAAAGATGGCGTTGAAGCCGTCTGGTTTCTATAATAGTTCGTTCCCGGTGCTCCCCCAAGATAATAAGCAGCTTGTGCGTTCCATCCGCCAGTAAATTCGTTATATTGATTGCCGCCATTGTACAACCATTCAGGGGCCCGCTTCCACACTTGCGTTCCATTACACGAAACAGTTGAACAACCAGTTCCGTTATAAGTTACATTCCCGCTCACAGGGATGTTAGTACCGTTAAAACTTAAAGCCATTGACACTTCACATCCTTACGAATAACTAATGCTAAGATTTGTACCAGACAAACTCATTGATATATTATTAGCTCTGGCAGAACCAGCAGAAGTAGCATATGGTACTACTATCGACGAAAGAGTAGCTCCGCTTTTAGACTTTAACACTGTATTATTACTAGCTGTGGTAAGAGAAGAAGCATATGAAGCACTTATTGCATTACCACCATCGTCCTGCGTGGCACTCTTAGCATATTGAACAGTAATTGTAGACAGGGCTGTTCCTTCCTTGTTTTCAAGCACTAAATTGTTTCCGCTAACTTCAAGAGAGCTGGCATATGTTGTATTTATATCCTCGCCAAGAGAATCTTGGGTGGCTTGCGTTGCTTTAGCAACAGGAGTTGTACCATCAATAATATCTGATACTGCCCCGCTGGTGGAAGCCCCAATTGATGCTGGCGTAATATTAATAGTTCTAGCCGTTGAACCGTTAAATGTGGGTTGTGCCGTCCCGTTTAATTGTATTGTAAGAGACTGAGATGTTTTGGCGGCAGCAGGAGCAACGGCAGCAGAGTTAAAGGAGTCAGTTGTAATAGAACCATCGAGAACCGTATTGGCTGTCCCAGCAGTAGTCGCATAGTCAGAGTTTTTAGCTGACTGAACAAGTTTCCCGCTAGCATCTAATGTAGCAAAACCATTAGCGATTCCTATTCCACGTCCAGTTGTTACAAGAGTATTTTGTCCAGAAATCATAACAACTTGGTTAGCACTACCATCAATTCGTATATTAGTAGCGCTTGAAGAACCAAGCATAATGAACTGCGTGCCATCATAAATACAAAGGACAGGATTATTTTTTACAAAATCATTATCTGCTGTATTTACTAATAGCCCCGATGTGTTATATTTCATAACACTTTTTGTTGTAGTGCTATTAATATTAATAGTTACAGTACCAACGTTATTTCTATCAAGAGACAGAGCAATAAGCTGATTCGTCTCATATCCCGGATAATTGGTAACAGAGGCCGTATAGAAGTTATCGGTTGAATATACTGCGTTTACAGAAAACGCTGACGGTGAAGCCTCAAGAGAAGCAATCGCATCAGCATGCTCCTTTAATGCTGTGTCAATTTTATAAAAGTTACTGGTGGTTTGGCTACCAGCAACAGCTACACGAAAATCTAAAAATCTTACGTCAGTATCCGATGAAGAATATGTTGTAAGATTATAGTTAGGAGTATTAGCCATTTTCTCCCTCCTTTGTTATTGTACTTTAAAGTCTAACGTTCCAAGAGTGTCATTATCCATTTCGCCCAAAGTTAGCGGGTCTAATTCACCAAGAAGTCTAAATTGCCCAACGAGAACTGAAGCAATGATTTTAACTGTGCTTGATGAACTAAAATCCAACTTGACAAGTCCAAGTGATTGTGCTATAATATTAGTAGTTATAGTAATAAGTATTTTTTCACTCTCTATGGATTTTGGTATGGCTGAAATTTTAAATCTTATCGGGGCGACTATATTGCTCATTAACATATGAAGTTTAACACGAGCATCTGTTATTGTAAACAATGACTGTATTTTTAAAGTCACGTTCGATTTCAAACGCGCCCTGATTAGTCCAATAATCTTAATTGTGTTTGTATTATTAAAGATTAAAGTTACCAGTCTTGGAAACGTATCAGCTACTATCTTAAAAACACGTTTAGGAGTAGCGAATATTTTAAAGGCTCTCACTTAATCGCCCCGCCTTTCAGGTATTAGACGAGCTGAATCTTCATAGAATTAATAGCAAACAATAAAATCGTTGCCGTTTGCACCGTTCTAGGATTCGTCAAAGCATCATAATACAAAATATTTCCGCCGCCTCTTGTGCCAGAATCCGCAATGAACACATGTGTAATTGTGCCCCAAGCGGTTGTGCTTTCGGGGAACTCAAACTGTGTATTGTTTTGGACAATACCGCCAGACGACGCTGTAAAATTAGTCTTGTTGTTTGTAACAGCAACTCTAGCGTATCCTCCACCAGTAGGTTCAGTTGCTCCACCACCACTGGCGTTAATTGCTGTTGTTGAAAGTCCGAGATAGTATGTGCCACTCGGAGTAAATGAGGTTCCTCCAAAAAGGAAGTCATTCAGCTTATTAGCTTGATATGTAGTAATAGCCAAAGAAATCACTCCTTATGTTGTTGGCTTAATCTTTGGAATAAATGTAATAACCCCTTGCTGGAATACATATTCCTCGCCAGAATAATCTATAAGTACAGGTTGTTGTATATATTTCCCAGAAAGGTTCTGTGTGTGAACACTATCCAGCTTTACTACAACACCATTTCCGCTAAATATATCACCGGGTAAATCAAGAACTGGAACGTCCGGCTGTCCCACTCGGCACAATCTCCATCTCGCTGTTGCGCTTTCTAAGTCAAACGGAGTGCCATCAGAGTAGTAATAATAAAACTCTAATGTTTCAGACGTTCCAGCAATCAATGCAAACTCGCCAAGCTGATTTACCTCGAAACAAAATATACCATTAGCCATCAGTATTCACTTCCTCCGGCTTTGCTAATTCGTATTTGTCACATTCTACGAATAGTTCTTCGATAACATTCATAACGCCAGCTACAATAGCACAGTTTGTTTTACCACTAACCTGAATAGTATTCAAAGCGTTATAAATAGATTGCAGTTTTTCTTTCATTTTCCGTTTACTCCTTTTATATAGTTAATAAAATTGAAATTTCAAGG
>OIYU01000102.1_pt1 | contig 69135 bp, 70 predicted proteins | sample 1588321 | NCBI WGS metagenome assembly OIYU01 (sample SAMN03283258) | human gut metagenome | biome: human-associated habitat; material: feces | host: Homo sapiens | place: USA | collected 2013 | reverse complement strand
GATGATGCCGTTTTCAATTTTGGAAATCGGCAGATAATCTGCTACCGGGTTAAGGTAGGCGGGCTTCGGATCCTGAGTGCGGATAGGGCGTTTTACTTTGCGCTCTTTGGAGACCTTCTTTTTTTGCTTGGCGGCTTTCTTCTCCTTGGCAGGCTTCTGCTTTTTCACAGGACGGAGTTTTTGGCGAATTTCGTAGCCGCGAACTTCATCAAACTCCGCTGGGAAATCCTCTCTGCCGGAGCGCCGTGACCGCCTGGGAGCCCTATCGGGCTTGTGTGCCTTTTTTTTAATATGTTTGCCGCCATGCTCTGCCGCAGGAACCGCATCTTCTGCGCTGTTACCGCCTACAATGCGGCGGTTTCGCAGGTACTTTATGAAAATCAGCAGAAAAGAGGAAAGGCTCTCACCGGAAATTCCGATAAGCGCCACCAATGCTGCTGGCAGTGCGGTCAGGCACAAAGCGATGATACGGGCAGTCAGGCCAAGAGGGAGCAATGAAAAAACCGGCACACCAATGGCAAATGCCAGGATGCCGGCTTCAATCACATTGCGGGCTTTGAACATACCACCGAAGAAGGTGCCTGACTCGATGAAATTCGGTGGTATTATGTAGGTATCTCGGTCGATTTTATGATTCATGATTAACCTCGTTTCCGAAGCCGGGCGGGCACATCAGCCGATAATCCAGAACGGACCGCCAGCTCCAGCGCGCCGGCTGGCCTCATTTAAGATAATGGACAGATCCCAGAGCTGTTCGCTCCGTGTGTAACTGGCAGGGTCAGCCACCATGATCTTGCCGTCTTTTACGCCACGCAGGACAATGAAGTGACCGGAAGAGGTAAAGTGGCCTTCAGACATGATTGCTACTACCAGTTTACCATTAGCCAGTGCGTCTGTGATGCGCTGTGGTTCCGCAGTGGTACAGCCGGAAACCGGAAGCCCCCATTCCCCGGCGGCGGCAGGGATCAGTGCATGGTAAGAACCACTGCTTTTACACCAGTAGCCGTTGTTGTAAGACCACTCGGCCATCTCCACAGGGTCAACCATATCGTCCGTCAGAGAGGACACTACGATTGCCATAGCGGTAGGGCCGCAGCCATAACCGCCAATATTGTCCGTACCATATGCTTTACCGGCATAGCGTTCATCCAGTTGATTGTAGTAAACAACAGGTGTGATCCCGTCAGTGAAAGTAACATCGCCCAGAGCAGTGATGCTGTTTCCGGTCCACGCTTCCAGATTTTGCAGCAGACCATCGCCCAAGAACAGGCTTAGGTTGGAAGCGTAATCAGATGCAAGCTCCTTTTGGTCATCGGTAAGCTGGAATACAACATCAGAAAAATAGGACTCACCGTTGTAACGGACGGTATAGACCATCCATGTTTCGGACACCGTTGTTTCTTCCCCAGTCTCCGGATCAGTCATGGTGTTCTCACGAATCTCTTGCTTGCTGGTGTAGGAATATAGATGCTGCTTGTTTTCCCGCAGGGTGGCGGCAAGGTCATTCAGAGAAATGCTTTCAAAATCCTTGTCTTTGGCCGCACAATACTGAGAGATAAACAGGTTGGCGTTATAAATGGGACCGCCGGAATAGGCATTTTTGACCTCCATATGGTCGGCTCCCGATGCCGCAAAGTCAGCTTCGATCCGGGCAAGTACATCCTCCAGTGCCTCGCCCAAGATGCCGTTGAGGGTAAAGGTAATCTCGTTGGCGTTCTCAATAATCGCTGTTTCGCTATTCAAAATCGGAATTTCGGGGTCAGATGGAGAAAAGGCATTGGTCAGTCCGCCGAAAATAAGACCGGGGAGCATGAGAACAAATAATACCGGCAGCATAAGCAGGGCAATGACTGCCACAATGATTTTTCCGATATGCTTCCGACCTGCCCACACTGCGCCTGCAACTGCACCGTAAGGACCGCCTGCGGCAGCGCCTTTGGCAGCGGAGGAAATAGCTTTTCCGGTTTTGATTGCGCCGCGGATGGTATGCGCTGCGGAGGCACCGGTCTCCACAGCTTCGGAAAAACTGCTTTTTTGATCTTCTGGCATTTATATCTTGTCCTTTCTCCTCGGGGCTGGAGGCAGCTTTTTGACAATGGACTCGTTGAAGGCGATAGAACCGTCAGGAGCCATATAGGGCGATTTGTCAACAGCATCCACAGCGTACTGCTTATACCATGCTGTGCCATCCACGGCATGAACGGTGGTGTACTGGCCTTCCGGGGCAACATATTGGTCTGCGTGGTACATACCAAAGGAGATGCCTTCGGGATGTTCCGCAGTCACTTCTGTGCCGGTGATGCGGCCGCCGCCGATTTCGACATTTTGGAAGGTCGGAACATTTTCAGCTCCGGATTCCAGTGCCGCATATCCCATGTAAGAGTGCAGGGCTTCGGCGGCTTTTTCACCGGAAATGGAACCCATCTGGCTGATACTGCCCGTGGCTACGCTGCCGATTACATTGTTGGCAAAATTGCCGCCCTTACTAACGGAAGAAGCGTACATATGGCCGCCGATCCCTCCGGCTGCAGCATCGCCTAAAAGACTGCCAAGACCGGAAGGCTTGGAGGCGGGAGTTGTGGTGGCTGTTTTGATGGCGCTGTTTGTGACTTTTCGGCTCACCACTCCAGCAAGACCGCCGCTGGCAAACCCTGCTCCAAAGCCGCCGCTGCCTTTACCACCGTTTGTGTTGACATTGGTGGAACTGCTGTTTCTCCCGCCGCCAAAGTGGTGACTGGAAAAGTTCTTGATGCCGCCGATGCCTCTGGCAGCAATCATAGCCTCAGCCAGCATGCTGCCGCCGGTATGTCCTACATTGACACCAAGACTGGAGAGGAAGGAATCGATTTTCTGGCCGACTTTGAGAAAGCCGATAGCACAGAGAAACCAGATAAACACATTGCCGGAAACGGCTTCTTTTCCTAAAGTGTCTACCTGAGCCTGCACATCGCTTTCGGAGATAGCGGCAAAAGCCGGCTGGCAGAGCAGGCAGGAGAGAATTGCGACTGTAAAGGCCGCAAATAAAAATTTTTTGAGTTTCTTCAAGGATAAGACCTCCTTACAACGAAAGCGGGTTCGCAAGGAAGGACCCCACCATGCTTGTGAACAGGCGCAGGCACCAGGCGTTCATGACCAATAGGAAAATTTGACCGCCAAGCATCCGGCACCAGGATTTCCAGATGTTTGCTGTGGTTTGGCTGGCGCCCATAGAAAAAGCCACGGGAGCCGTGTAGACCAGTACACCGAGCAGCACATACCGTTCGGCTGCCTCGAACAGAAGTTTTAGGTAATTCCAGGCGAGGATGAGAACCAAAATCAAGGTAATCAGCGCCACAGCCCCATTGGCACACACACCGATGATGACCAGCATCACGGAATTGAAGTCTGCAAAGCTTAATGCAGGAAGGTCGGACTCCATGATCCAGTGGTAGGGGGTGCCACCGATGGTAAGAACAATATTGACGATCTCATCTGAAAAGAGCGTCAGCAGGATAAAAATAACGGAACGGATACTCAGCTTTACCGGATCTTCTGCTTCCACACCTGCGCCAAGACCGAAGTTTTTGAATAACTGCCAGACCCAGTTGAGCAGGATGATCCCGATTGCCAGAGCCACGAAAACAGAGTACATAGTCTCTGCTGCGGGAAAATAACGCAGAAATACAGCCATATCACAGCCCAGCGCACCCAAAACCGATGTGGTCACCAGATCAAGACCGGCCATTACCTGTTCTGCGATCCATTCCACTATGCCGTCTAAAATGCCCATAAATGCAAGCCTCCTTTCCGGCGAGCAGTCAGACGGTCAATCAGCCTGTCCATTGTCCGCCACTAAAGAGCGGCGTCACATACGCCATGATAAAGCCCAAGCCATTGAGGATAGCCCAGGTGATACAGATTCGTTTGAGCCAGGCGCGGCTTTCATCCACCGTCCGTCCGGAACGGGAGAAGTTCATGAGTAGCAAGGCTACCGAAGCAGTGACGATGGCGGCGATAGTGGAGATGGCAAGGATTTGGGTGTATACATCCTGCATGATCTCTTTGGCCTTGGTCCATACATCTGTTGCCGCATAAGCCGGCTGGCAGAACATCATGGACATCATCACACACAGGAAGGCGCTGTAAGCCACTTTGGGCAGCGAAAGCCTGCGCTTGGACTGGGTATCCGGCGCCTGAAGCTGCGGAGTTTGAGGGGTTTTCGTTTTCTTCAATTTGCGATCCTCCAATTCTGAATGATTTTTTGATGCTCAATAGGGAACAGAAAAGCCCACACCTGTCAAAACAAATGTGGGCTTTCAAATGGCTGGGCGGCCATCTGGGCAGCAAAAAAGCACCCTGCTGAAAGGTGCTGTTACTGTCCTGTTCGGTTTTGGGTGCAAGTTTGAGCATATTCAGTTTAACACATCGGTATTTACACTGAAAGAGCAGAACCATGCCAATTTTGTTCCCGAATTGTGCCAATTATTTGCCCGATTGTCCGGAAGGTGATTTTGTCTCTGGAAAGAACTGTTCCAGCATGTCTAAACTGTCCTTGGAGGTATAGCCCCAAAGGACAGAACTGAGGGCTTCAATAGCTTCCCGGCGTTTGCGGTAGTAGGTTCTGAAACTGATGTCACGAATATGCGGTCGTAGGGTCTCGATGATTTCCTCAACATTTTTGAGCTGCTGCGGCGAGAGGAAGGAGTAGTACAGCAGCCAGTAATATGCCTCACCGTTTTTGTGCTTGGTACGCAGCAATTCGACTGCGGAATCCAGTAGCTTGAGCATTTTGTGGCTGCGTTCAATGCATTTGGCATGGTGCTCGATGTCGCTTCCGGCCAGATCAGCGCCAGCCAGATAGACTGAATCCAGAAAATCCTCGATGGAGGTGCCATACTCGATCTCAAACTTGGTGCGGACATGCTGGACAGAAAGCTCCAGGCTCCACACAACATCCCGGTATTTTTTCAGCAGTTTCCAGGTATCATGGTACAGGGGATTATCAGCAACATCAGGTTCAACAAATTTTCTCATTTCAGGTTCCTCCTATTTTCGTGCTCCTCAAAGGGAGTGAGTGTAAGTTCAAAAGTGGCGATTGAAGTGTTTGTGCCGCAGAGGATGGTCAGACCAAAGTGGGCTGTGGATTTCCCTCGCGCACGTGGAATCAACTCTTCCCAGCAGTCGTCCGATAAGGGATATAACTTATAGCGGGAGAGCGGGCAAGAAAAGCAGGAAATCCCTTGCGTAGATAGGATGTCAGCCATCTTGCGGAGTATCGTTTCAATGTGCGATTTTGAAACGCTGGAAAGTGCATCCGAAACAATGACCTCATGCTCAGAGATGGAATGGCTCTCTTCGGTTTCAGCAGTTTCCGGAAGCTCCAGATGAATGTTTAAGGTCATGGCAACTTCCTCCTTGTCGATTAAAACATCGGAAATCTCAAACATGGTGGACAGGTAGTTCTGCAGGTAGATCACGCTTCCATGCCGGCCGGGAAACGACATGATAGAGATATACCCAAGACCGTCCAGCTTTTTCAGTATCCGGCATACGGTAGCGCGTGACAGCCCCCAGCGGCAGGAGAGTTCGGTATAGCTGACCAACGGGTTTCCTGTACCATTGCGAAAATAGGCTACCGGACCGACCTCTGACCCCTGCACCTGCGTATCGTTGTAGACAGCGGATACCCACAGATCCAGAACGATGTCCATTTCAGAGCAGCGGGCAGAGCTGACCAGTTCCAGGGCAACAGAGACTGGAAGGAAGAAAAAACCGGTATCCTTTTGGCATGGGGCATTGTACTCCAGTGCGGAATTGTGACGGGCCCAGTGGAGGATTTTATATTTGACTACATTGCCACGGCCCAGCAGTGTATAGGAAATCAAGTGCTGCTTCTGAAGGGTATCCAGCATGGACAGCGCCTGCCGATGAAAGCGGGTGCGGAACCAGCAAGACAGTTCCTTGACGGTGCAGACCCATTCGCCGGGCGAGACTGTATAACTGATCCCGTCAATACGGCGGTATGAGGTGCGGAAGTTTGCATAGCTGCAAAGTACAGTAAAATGAAAAAGGCCGGAGCCTCCGTTTATGCGGATGCTCCGGTCGTTGATCAGTTTGTGGATGAACTCACGATAAATCCGGCATCGTGGGTAATCTACCACTTGTTTGATTTGAAGTTGGTATTCTGGCATGACAGTCTCCTCTTTATTTATGTATTATGTATTAAAGGCGGGGTAATAAAAGTAATAAAATGTTTCGATAAAATCGTTGACTTGGATGGACTTGAAGGTTATTATATAATAATGTATGCGTCTGCGGTTAAACGATCAAGCCGTTCTTTATATAGAGTTCATGGTAGAACAGCATCCTGAGAAACACAGCAGTTTTCTGCCATTCCTGTGCCAGCGATATGCCATAACAGGCGCACTACAACTTTCTACAACTTTTCTACAACTTTTGAAGCGAGAAGGACGGCACAAGAGGACACGAGACGAATGAAAAAAGTTTCACGAACCGAGAATTGTGCAGGCTTTGAAGCCTTACAGAGCGGCATGGAGCAGGATGAAGGGAGCCGAATTTTGCTCCCAACAATGAAGCCGTTAGACTAAGCAAGTAGGGTTTTAGAGACTTATGGAGACTTACAGTATAGTTCGTCACCAATTTCGTCTCCATTTATCACCACATAATCTCCGATTTTGCTCTGATAAATGTGCAAATCCTCTTATCTAATCAAATATCATCACTGATATTCATACGAGACCCACTATCTCATTAGGTAGTGGGTCTTTTTTTTATGTTATAACGCAAGCCCGTCGATTGATTTCGGCGGGCTTTTTTTTCTAAAAAATTTTTTTCAAATGGGGGTTAAGATTGCGCGAAAAAAACTTGCGGTACAGGTATGCGGGGATGAAAAGCCCCAAGCGAACTTTGACAACTGAATACACATTCATCAGGTACGTTCCTGTGCGGGGGTGAAAGTCCCAGCCGAATGAAGGTGCGCCAAGACCCTCCTGCCCCTCCGGGTAATAACGGAAAGCAAGGTGGCGAGCGTTTCCGAACCATTCTGAAATATCCGACAGCTACGGATAAGGCCATGAAACGCAACAGGGATAATGATACTTCTCTACGGAGCTGGCGGAGAACCCGGCAGGGGTGAGATTCCCATGGACCCGATTCGCTATCGGGCGTCTGATGATTTCCTTTCCTGCACTTGGGGTTCGAGGAAAAATTAAGTGCAGCGATCAAAGCCCAAAAACGAAATTGTATTTTGGGTTTTGATGGATCGTAACGATTCAAATATATAAGGAAGGAGGAAAAACCACATGAATGATTCTGCTGTAAGTATTTGTGTCTTGAAAGACATTCTTATTGATCCGGATTTTGAAAGCGTATGTCCCCCACTAACCGAGGAAGAGTTCTCATTGCTCGAACAAAACATTTTATCAGACGGAGAAGTAACAAGTCCTCTTATAGTGTGGAACAACAAACTCATTGACGGCCATCACAGACGGCAGATCATTCTGAAACATCCTGAGCTGCCTTTTCAAATCAAGGAAGTTGCTTTCAATAATAAATATGAAGCAATCGCCTGGATCTGCAAGAATCAAGCAGGACGAAGAAATCTGACATCTGAACAGTTATCGTACCTTATCGGCAAGCGGTATGAAGCAGAGAAACAATCATGGGGGTCTCAAAGCAGATTTGAAGAAAACAGACCACATGATCATCCAAGAGGACAAAATGTCCTCTTGGAAACATTGAACCCATCTGCTTCCAAAATAGCAGAAGAAAACGGCATTAACGAAAAAACAGTGCGAAGGTTTGGTGAATACGCAAAAGGTGTAGATGCTGCCGAAGCTGCTTGTCCCGGAGTTAAACAGGAACTGCTGGCCGGCTCCTTTAAGCCGACGAGAAAGGAAGTCAGCGATTTAGCAAAGCTTCCAGCGGAAGAAGTTGCGGACAAGCTTTCTGAATACCGCAGAGCACAGGCAGAACGAGAAGAGAAAAGAAAACAATCTCAGGAAGAAAAACGCCGCCGAGCAGAAGAAGCCAAGGAAGCCGGAAAACAATTCACAAGTATCAGTGAGCTTTCGGCTAATATGGCAGAACCCAAACGGCGAAACGATGTCTCCAACGTAATAGGAATTATCAGCGATGCCGCACTTGAGATGAAGGACACCTGTGAAACGCATATCGCTGAATTTCCGCAGCTTATGAAGGAGGACAAGCCCCTGCTCCTTCAGGCACTCAAGGACCTGAAGGAATATTTGAACGAAATTTTTAAGGAGGAGTAAAAGATGCCAAGAAAAACGGCAAAAGCGATTTTGAATTACAAAATCGAAACCGTTGACAGTTCTTTGCTCGAAGTGCTGCGCGAGGATTACCAGAAGCCGCTGAATGAAAAGAGAGTGGCGCAGATCGTAGCAGCTTTCGACGAGAATATCGCCAACGAACCCAAGGTCAGTTATCGAGACGGACATTACTATGTCTTTGACGGTCAGCACACCGTGGCAGCCCGCGTAATGCTTAACGGAGGAAAGCCGGTGAGAATTCTCTGTAAGGTTTACAGAGACCTTACCCCGGAGCAGGAAGCGATTCTGTTTGCAGCCCAAACAGGTTTTGCAGCAAAGCCCACTCCCGGCAACCGTCTCCGTGCGAGACTTTTCGCCAAGGATAAGGAAGCGATTGCATTTTGTGAGGCAACCGAGAGATGCGGATTTTTGCTGGATATGGAAGGGTCCCGCAGTGATTACCATATCAACTGCATCAATACCGCAATGAAGATGTACAGAAAACTCACGCCGGAACAGTATCGTGAGGCGCTGGATATTCTCCGTGCAGCGTGGAACGGAAAAGCCGAATCGCTTCTGAACGAGGTGATCGTCTCTATTTGTGAGTTCGTGCGCACCTATGACGGCCAGTACAACAGAAACACGCTCGTTGATGCTCTCGGACGAATCGATCCGAGATCTATCAGCAGATATGTGAAAGCAGATTTCGATCATCCCGGCTATCGCAAGTACGTTGCCCCGGTTTTCGAGATTTACAACAAGTATTGCGGTCCGAAAAAGCTGGTCATTCAGTTCTGAATGACAGAAAGGAGCCGGCATGTGTAAAGTAATTGCCATAACCAATCAGAAAGGCGGTGTCGGGAAAACCACTACCGCAGTCAATCTCGGTGTGGGACTTGCCAACTCCGGTAAAACGGTTTTGCTTGTTGATGCTGATCCGCAGGGCAGCTTAACGGTAAGCCTCGGAATCAAGAACCCGGACGAGCTGGATGTTTCGCTGTCTACCCTTATGCAAGCTGTAATAAGTGATGAATCAACGCCTGACGATGCTGTGCTAAAGCATTCCGAGGGCGTTGATTTGCTTCCCTCAAATATTGAGTTGTCCGGTATGGAAACGGGGCTTTTCAATGTTATGAGTCGGGAGTATGTTCTGAAAAATGCTATCGAGGGTATGAAGAAGAACTACGACTATATCCTTATTGACTGTATGCCTTCTTTGGGAATGATGACAGTCAATGCGCTTGTTGCGGCAGACAGTGTGATTATTCCGTCTCAGCCGAACTTCCTGTCAACCAAAGGTCTTAACCTGCTCCTGCGCTCTATTTCAAAGATCAGGCGGCAGATCAATCCGAGGTTAAAGATTGACGGTATTTTGCTGACGATGGTAGATAACCGCACGAATAACGCCAAGGCGATTATCTCATCGCTGCGTTCATCTGTGGGAGAAAACATCCGCGTGTTCAATTCCGAGATTCCGTTTTCGGTAAGAGCTGCGGAGTGCAGTCTTTCCGGAGAAAGCATTTTCTCACACGACAAGAACGGCAAAGTCGCGGCAGCGTATGAGGCACTCACGAAGGAGGTGACAGAAATTGAAGAACGTGCAAAAAATCGATCTGGGCCTGACCGGGTACGATGAGCTCTTTATGAATGATTCTGAGCGACAGGAAAACAGACTTCCGCGAATCTATGATATACCCATTTCGGAAATTGATGATTTCCCCGATCACCCGTTTAAGGTGAAAGTAGATGAGGATATGGACCAGCTTGTTCAGAGCATTAAAGAGCGCGGGATAATCACGCCCGTCACACTTCGCCCGAAGGAGGACGGACGGTATGAAATCGTATCCGGCCATCGCAGAAAGAAGGCTTGTGAGCTTGCAGGACTTGATACCGTGAAAGCCGAAGTCCGGGAAATGACCCGTGATGAAGCGATTATCTTAATGGTTGAATCGAACTTGCAGCGTTCCACAATCCTTCCGAGTGAAAAAGCGTTTTCGTATAAGATGCGTCTTGAAGCCATGAACAGACAGGGACAGCGAACAGATTTAACTTGTTCCCCACTGGGGAACAAGTTGCAAGGTGTAAAATCGTCTAACGTGATGGCGGAAGAAGTCGGAGAAAGTAAAAACACTATTTTCCGGTATATCCGTCTGACCGAGCTCATCCCCGAATTGCTCACACTTGTTGATGACAGCCGCATTGCGTTCCGACCGGCAGTTGAACTGTCCTACCTCAAAAAAGAGGAACAGGCTGCGCTGCTCGAAGAAATCTCCTATACGGATGCTACACCGTCTCTTGCACAGGCAATCAAGATGAAGAAGTTTTCTCAGGAAGGAAAGCTGTCTCAGGAAGTGATCGAGTCGATCATGAGCGAGGAAAAGCCGAATCAGAAAGAGAAAATCAACATCAAGTACGAAGAGGCGAGAAGGTTTATTCCTGCCAGTGTTCCTTATGAAAAAACCGGTGATTATATTATGAAAGCGCTTGAGTATTATCATCGGTATCAGGAACGGCAGAAAGACCGTGGCGACGCAAGATAATCCTTACGCCAAGGGAGTAGTGTACCCTTTTACGGGCGGAGAATGTTTCTTCCCCCCTCACACTCCCCCCTTCTTCAAAACCAGCATACCTGCTCAAGAGGAGAAGATATAGGCGGCACAGTTGAAAGAACGACAGCGCATCCGTACAATTATAGGTGAAAAACCAAAGGAGGCTGATCCTATGAGAAAAACACTTATGATAATTACGGCTGCCCTGATCCTTTCCTTATGTGGCTGCTCAAATGCTCCGCAGATATCGGATACACCAACCGAGCCCACTGTGAGCGAAACACTTCCAATTAAGAACAGTGAAGAAATCTCCCAAGAGACGGATGCACCTCAATCAAGCGTTGATATAGATTCCCCTGAAGAATCCGGTATCGCTTCTGAAACGACGGTGCCTGACGTTAAAGAAACGGAAAGCACTCCGCAGCCAAAGGAAGAAACGAGAGCCACAGGTGACAGCGTGACGCTTCCTTCTTTTGAGCCGGTAAAGCCTTCTTCCGAACCAACGGAAACGAAAGCTCCTGAAACTGCTCCCGTTACGGAGAAGCCAAAGGAAACAGAAGCACCGAAGACAACAGAAGTTCCAAAGGAAACGGAACCACCGGCTCCACCGGTTGAGCCTGAGCCGAAACCGTCCTTTGATATAAACTACTGGATTTCTTACGCGCAAGGCGTTGCGGTCAGTAAGGGACTGACATTGGAGAGTTCCGCAGTCGATTGCTGGGACAATCCGATTACCGCCAATCCCGATTGCATTTATCTTGAAAGAGACATCAACTCCCGCCTGAACAGATACGCCGGGGATGAGGATATAACCGATGTCTGGATCTGGTACGAATGTGTCGGGACAAACAAGTATCTGATCTATATCGGGTACGCCTAAATCATCAATTCAATATTCCGAAATGAGCATCGTAGAAATACGGTGCTTTTTTCATGTCTGAAGGAGGACAAAAAGAATGAAAAAGAAAATTTTCAAGCGCGGAATGTCCGGACTGCTTGCAGTCCTTATGGCATTTACCGCGCTCATCGGCACGGCCACGACTGCCTTTGCAGCTTCTGAGACCGCAGAGGCATATTCTGTCGGATTCCCGCGCGATGGAGATGCCAATCAGGTGTATAGTGAGGACGTCTGGGGCCATTCGGAAAAGCATTATATGAATGGCTGGGCTACGGAAGCGAGCACAATGACAACAATTCATTGTATGGAAAGCTATGACGGTCAGGTTGTTTACTGCATCGAGCCCGGTATCACAAGAGAACTGGGAGAAACTTTCACCGGATACGGTGAAAACTTCTGGGATAACTATCCCACCAGCTATAACAAGACCATTGAGCCTGATACCATTAAGCTTCTGCTTGGTCGTATTATGCAGTATGGCTACCACGGCACGGTTTCAACTTCGTGGAAAAGCCAGAACGCAGCCGATGCTGATAAAATTGCGTATGCCTATGCCACACAGCTCCTCGTATGGGAGACTATCGTTGGCGAGCGTGACGCCAATTTTAACCATGTAAGTACAGGCGGCTATGATGCTGTGAAGTCTTGCGTCAGCACAAAGCATCCCCTGTATAGTGCAATCTGTTCTTACTATGACAGCATTGTTTCCAGCGTCCAGAATCACGCCAAGATTCCCAGCTTCATGGCGAAAAGTTCTGCCAAGGCGCAGAAAATCGAGCTTGAATGGAATGGCAGCGAATATGTTGCTACTCTGACCGACAGCAACAATGTTCTTTCTCAGTACACATTCACGGCTAATGTGACAGGAATGAACTTCAGCGTCAGCGGCAACAAGCTCACTATCACAGCAACAACTGCGCCGAGTGATACCGTATCAATCACAGCTACTAAGAGCCAGAAGCGCGCAGGAATCATTGTGTGGTCCGATGGCAATATCGGAGGTGGTCATCAGGACACTATCACTTATTCCGCCTCTGTCAGCGACCCTGTTAAAGCTTTCCTTAATGTGAAGGTCAGCTACGGCAGCGCGAAGATCATCAAGACTTCCGAAGACGGTAAGGTGGATGGTATCAAGTTCACTGTTGTCGGTGAGGGCGTAAATCAGACTGTTACTACGAACAGTCGAGGCGAAATCCAGATCGACAATCTCATGCCCGGAACCTATACCGTTACCGAGCAGAGCTATGACAAGTACGTTCCGCAGGAAACTCACCGTGTAACAGTAATTGCAGGTCAGACCGCAACCGTTTCTTTTAATAACGTGCTGCGCCGCGGTGATCTCACTGTTACTAAGACTTCCGAAGACGGCATTGTTGAGGGCGTGAAATTCCATCTGTACGGCACCTCTGTCAGCGGACTTGCCGTAGATGAGTATGCCATTACGAACAGTAAGGGCGTTGCAACCTTTAAGGATGTGCTGATCGGTTCCGGCTATACGCTGGAGGAAGTCGATACGGCGATCCGCTATGTTGTTCCCGATGAACAGACAGCGGCAGTTGAATGGAACAAGGTCACAAGTAAGAGCTTTTCCAATATCCTCAAGAAGTTCAACGTAACTGTCACCAAGAGTGATAAAGAAACCGGCACTGCACAGGGCGACGCATCCCTTGCGGGCGCGACCTACGGCATTTATAAGGGAGATCAGCTCGTTGACACCTATGTCACCGACAAGAACGGCCAGTTCACCACTTCCTATTATGTCTGCGGCGACGACTGGAGCATCAAGGAAATCGAACCCTCCGAAGGCTATCTGCTGGATAATGCAACCTATCATGTCGGCGCTGAAGCAAAGCTCTATACCGTTGAGCGTAATTCTGCACCTGCCATTGATGTGACCGAACAGGTCCAGAAAGGCAATATCGCAATCATCAAGCACACCGACAATGGTGACACTCAGATCGAGACTCCAGAAGAAGGTGCGGTATTCGCAATCTATCTGAAATCCTCCGGCAGCTTTGATGCAGCCAAGGAAACCGAGCGTGATTATCTCACCTGTGATGAAAACGGCTTTGCTCAGAGTAAGGATATGCCTTACGGTGTTTACACCGTTCACCAGGTTTCCGGCTGGGAAGGCCGTGAACTGATGCCCGACTTTGATGTGTTTATCGCTAAGGACGGTGAAACTTATCGCTACCTGATCAATAACGCAAACTTTGAATCCTTTATCAAGGTCATCAAGGTTGATGCGGAAAGCGGCAAGACCATTCCTTATGCCGGCGCAGGCTTCCAGATCTACCGTCCTGACGGCACTAAGGTGGAAATGACTTTCACCTATCCCGAAGTGACTACCATTGACACCTTCTACACCAACGATGCGGGTATGCTGATTACTCCCGAAAAACTGGAGTTCGGCAAGGGCTATTCTCTTGTTGAGGTCTCTGCTCCTTACGGTTATGTTCTCAGCTCTGATCCCGTGAAGTTCGATGTTACGGAGGACAATTCCTCTGAGGACAGCGGCGTTAAGGTCATTGAAGTAAAGCTCGGCAACTACGCACAGAAAGGTATTATCAAGATTTCCAAGTCCGGTGAGGTCTTTGCGACCGTAACCGAAGCAGACGGAATGTATCAGCCTGTTTATGAGGTTCAGGGTCTTGCAGGTGCGACCTATGAAATCAAGGCAGCCGAGGATATTTACACGCTCGACGGAACGCTCCGCTATTCCGCTGGTGAAGTGGTCGATACCGTGACAACCGGCGAAGACGGTGTGGCTGAAAGCAAGCCTCTTTATCTCGGCAAGTATGAGATTTACGAAACGGAAGCTCCCTTCGGCATGGTAATCAATACAGAAGTTCATTCCGCTGAGCTCGTTTACGCGGGACAGGAGATTGAGATTACCGAAACGGCGGCAAGCTTCTGCAATGACCGTCAGAAGGTTCAGATTTCTCTCACTAAGGTTATGGAGCAGAACAAGCAGTTCGGCATTGGCATGAATGATGAGATGTCCGCCGTTACCTTCGGCCTGTACGCCGGTGAAGAGCTGACCGCAAAGGACGGTAAGATTATCCCCGCTGATGGTCTCGTTGAGATCGTTTCCGTTGATGAAAACGGCAAGGCAAAAGCCAAGTCCGACCTGCCTTTCGGCAATTACTATCTCAAGGAAATCAGCACCGATCAGCACTATATCCTGACTGATGAGAAGTTCAGCGTTTCCTTTGAGTACGCAGGACAGACCGTTGATATTGTGGATATTAAAGCAAACGACGGTAAGAGCATTTCCAATGAACTCATCTACGGTGAGGTTCACGGTATGAAGAAGGACGAGAACAGCAAAGCCCTTGGCGGTGCAACTATCGGCCTGTTCTACACCGATAGCAAAGAACCTGTTCTGACTACTGTTTCCGCAGAGGACGGCAGCTTCTCTTTCAGGGATATTCCTTTCGGAGAGTATATCGTCCGCGAAGTTGAAGCCCCCGAAGGTTTTGTCATGGATGAAACCCCTTATGCGGTGAACATTGATAAGGACGGCGCAGTTGTAGAAATCGAGATCACCAATAAGCTGATTCGCGGCAATGTTCAGCTCACCAAGGTCGATGCCAACTATCCCGATCATCATCTGTCCGGCGCAGAGTTTGAGGTTTATCAGGATGGTAAGCTTGTGGGCAAGATGGAAGAACTCGCTGACGGCGTGTACAAGATGGACAACCTCCCTTACGGCGATTACAGCCTAAAGGAAACCAAAGCTCCGCAGGGCTTCTATCTGGATGAAGGCACCTACGCTTTCTCCATCAAGGAAGACGGAAAGACCGTAATCGTTGAAAATGAAGCCGGCAAGGGCTTCATCAATAAGGCACAGGTCGGCAATATCCGTATCGAAAAGACCTCTGAGGATGGTGTGCTCAAGGGCTTTACCTTCCGTGTGGAGGGTTCCGATATTACCGGCAATGCTTTCAGCAAGGACTTTGTTACTGACGAAAACGGTCAGATCCACATCGAAGGTCTCCGCGTTGGTAACTATGTGATCTCCGAGGTCGGCAATAAGGCAAACGAGAAGTACGTTCTCCCTGAGAACGTAACGGTAACTGTTCACGAAGGTAAGACAGTCGTTGCAAAGTTCCACAACGCACTAAAGCCTGTAACACCTGACATTCCGAAGACCGGCGATACTACGAATATGCCTCTTTGGGCGGCTCTCGCGGGTATTTCTCTCCTCGGTGCAGGCGCAGCGGCTTTCTTTACCTTCCGCAAGAAAAAGGAGGTAGGCAAGCATGAACGCTAAAATGATAATCGGTATCTGCCTTGTGGTATTCATTGTCGCAGGGCTCATCATTCTTCGCGTAAAAAACAAAAAGAAATAATCACGAGGGGCGGCACCTTTTCATGGGTGCCGCCCGATTTATAAGGAGTTAATCATGTTTGTAGATGAAAAAATGGTTGAACGAATAAAGGCACAATATCCCGCTGGCACAAAAATAGTGCTTGATCGGATGGGCGATGATCCGCGTCCTATTCCTCCCGGAACCAAAGGGACTGTTGTCCATGTGGATGATATCGGACAGGTGCATTGTAATTTCAGCAACGGCAGACGGCTTGCCCTTATTCACGGCGAAGATTCCTTCCATAAGGATGTTGAAAGAAGCCATGATTACGAACGGTAAGGAGGACAATATGGACGACAAAAGAATGATCGGTGATTACACCGTACTCAACTCCATGTATGTCGGTCATAAGGAAATCGCCATTTGCGAGAACCCGAAAGCCGATAAAGGTGAACGTTACCTCTGCTGCTATATCGAGAGCGTAGTTGTTTTTGAACGCTATACAGAAGCGCTTGTCAGTGATGACTTCGCTGAGATTGCAAAGGTGTTCGGCGAGCGCATTTCTTCCGCAGCGGAAGAAATCATCAAGGAAACCGAAAAAGCCAATGAGCAGATCGGTGAGAACACGGAAATAATGCAGGACAAATGCGCTCCTATAACATGGGAGGATTCCATTGAGAACAAGGTCGTTGTGATTAAAGGAAACATCCTCCGTCCGGAGTTTCGCCACGCATCTCACCAGCTGATGCTCTGTACGGGCGGCTTCGGCTCTCAGCCTAATGCCAGAGGGCGCACCTGCCACTGTATCTCCCTTTATGACGGTAGGCAGACCTCGTATTACCGTTCCGATGTTCTCGGTGTAATCGAGCCGGAAAAGCTTCCCGAATGGGCGCAGAAAGGCTTGGAGAAAGCCAAAGAGATACACGAACAGGAAAAGAAACCGCCTAAAGAAAGAGGTGAAGCAAGATGATCGAGTTTGAAAAGAGAGCAATGATTGAAGCGGAGGATAAATACACTTTCCGTCAGAGCTCACAGATTTCCGGACAGACGGGACTGATCGGCTATCTACGTGCCGATATGGACACAGACGGGAACGGCTTCTTCTGCAGCTGGAACGATTGGCGGCGAGATCTAAAAACCGACGAATTCAAGGCGGAGTTTGATGAAGTCATCAACTCCTTACGCGAGGAAGGCGATATTCTTCATAACCGCAAGGCTCTTGCAAATTACTGCTACAGCACACCGCAGAGCAAAATGCAGACCGAGCAGGACTACTACGGAGTCCGCGTTGATACCGAAAAATACGCCTACCTTCTTCGCTTGAATCCGAACAAGGGCGAATACAACCTTTACTGCTACTGCTATGTCAAGGACTGGCTGGACGGTCACATGCGTGAGGCTCAAAGGGGCATCCGCTTTATCGACAGTCATTATAAGGAGCAGTTCCGCATTCCCGATGGCGGCAAGATCAAGATTCATTACTCATGGAACGAAGACCAGGTCCGCACGTGCAGATATATCGACGACTACCATGTGGAGGTCGGAGATAACCTCTATCATATCTGCGAGTTCGCGGAACGCATGGAACAGAACGGTCACACCTATGAGCCGATCCGGGATAATCTTCCCGAACAGTGCTACAGCATCCTTCCCGGCAGTAATGATGTAATCATTATCAAGCGGAATGAGAAAGGATACTACAAGACCGATATTCCAGCAAGAACCAAAGAAGGTACGAGAGCATTGGTCAATGAGTATAACGAAAGGCTCGGTGTAACGAGGGCGCAGGAAGAAGCCATGAAGACCGGCTCCATGTTCGGTTGGAACGTTCCCGGCGCTGACCCGAAGAACTATGACATGGACGGAAAGCCCATAAGACCGAGAGACAGAGGTGAAGCAAGATGATCTACTCGGTAGAGATTACAGAAGAGCGTATCGGAAATATTGATGTCGAAGCCAAGACACAGAAAGACGCCGCTTTTCTGGCGAGAGAACTGTATAACGAAGACCCGGAGCAAAATGTTGACTGGTATAGTTCAGAAGCAACCTTTGACGGCATGACCGAAGAAGACCTTCTGCACGAGAAGAAATATATGGAATGGAGGGATTATAGCGACGAGCATTATGTGGAAATGTTTGACGCCTGCGTATACTGCGGTGCCATTATCCCCGAAGGAAGTATCATTTGCCCTGATTGTGCAACCGGCAGTAAAGGAGATGAAGAAAATGAAGGACAGGAATGTGATCTGGAGCAACGAGAGCCTCAATCTGGAAGACTGGCGTGCGGATTTAGAAGAAGAATATCCCGGTTATTCGGACGATGAACTCTATGAAATCATGTGCGAAACCAATGCGGATTATCTTGACGATGAGCGCATGAACCTCAACATTCAGCTTTCTCAGCCTATCCTTGTGGTTGCCGATCTCGGTTTGTGGTATGGCAGACGTATGGGATATAAGGAAATCGAAAGCGGTAATATCCGAGACTGCCTCTACGCCGGTCACGATTATGTTACTTGGTATGTAGATAAGAACGGAGATTTCCGCTGTGACGATATTCACCATGACGGGACGAATCATTACCTGTATCGGGTATATAAGGACAATGTTTCGGAATCTCAAAAGGACCGGCTAAAAGAGAAAATCTACGACGGCACGGCTACGAGAGCAGATATTGTTCGTATCACCCGCAGACTCGGCGATGAGATCGGTAAGGTGTACGGCTGGACATTCCCGACTTATCAGAGAGAGCGAGGCGAAGCCCGATGAGAGTAAACGCCATGACAGAAAAGTTCGAGGATGTGACTGTTCTCGGACATCCCATGCTGTTCACCTGTCTTCGGGTGGACAGAGCTACCGTTCCGGAGGGACTGTATATGTATGAGGTCCGTCACGATGATGACCAGCAAGGCGACCCCGTGCAGATCGCAAACTGGATCATGGTCAATCACTGGGGAACGCTTATTACGAATAAGCCCATCCGGTTGGAGCCGAGCGAAAGAATCAATAACGCTTACCGCGATATTGATCCCGAAGAAGACTGGAACTATGAGGGCTCGGTAACGACCGTAAAGGAATATATGGAGAAGAACCCGCCCATGGTTCATAAGGAAAAAGAACAGGAAAAAACAAGATAAGGAGGAGCTCCCATGCCGAGCAAATATAAAATCATCATGGAGATGGCGTCCCAGACTGCAAGGGATGTTACCTCTAATGCGGAACGGTTTACAGACTTCCTTGTGACTGCCGCAAACAACTATAAGTACAGCTTTAAGGAGCAGTTGCTTATCCATGCGCAGAAGCCGGACGCAACAGCATGTGCGGAAATTGAAACATGGAACAGGCTGGGACGTTGGGTAAACAAAGGCACAAAAGGCATTGCACTTTTGGTGGACAGAGATGTTCCGTATAAGCTGCGCCATGTCTTTGATGTTTCCGACACCAACAGCAGAGCCGGAAGGACGGTTACGCTTTGGCAGATGCGTCCGCAGTACGAAGAAGCGGTTGCTGAAAGCTTGCAGCACAGCTTCGGTGAGGTTGATGGGGCTACAGATTTTCCGCATCTTCTCATTGAGATTTCAAAAAACGCAGTTGAGGATAACCTTTCAGATTACCTCTCTGATCTGAATACTGTCAAAGGTGACAGCCTGCTGGAAGAACTGGACGAAACGAGCCTTGAAGTATGGCTGAAAGACACGCTTAAAAGCAGCGTCGCTTTTATGGCTCTTTCCCGTTCCAGCTATGATCCCCATGTATATTTCAACCGTGAGGATTTTGCGCATATCTTCGATTTCAACACCAATGCCGTCATCTCGGTTCTCGGTTCCGCTGCCAGCGACATTTCCGAGATGGTCATTAAGGAAATTGGAGAAACGGTCAAAGAACTTGAAAAAGAGGAAAAACAGATAATTCGCACATTTGCGGATGGACGGACATCTGAGTATCATAATAGCAGAAACAATAATACCGAAAGGAGCAACGAACATGGAACTGACCTACACGATGCAGGGGGATTACCTGATCCCCAATCTGGAAGCGCCGGAGAGCCCGAAAGTTGGGAAATATGGAATGCTGCGTCGAACCTTCCTCCGCGAGCACAAAGACGGGATTTACACCGGGATGATGCTGGACGGAACGCTGAACCGACATCTGGAGGAAGTGGACGCACAGGCGAACCGGATGATGGACAAGCTGACAGAGCAGCTCAAAGTCCTGAACGGAGTGACCGAGCAGATGAAAGCGGAAGATCAGATGAAATGGGTCGGACTGATGAACTCGATCCGTCACTCGGCAGAGGAAGTAGTCCTGAGAGACCTGATTTACGCATAAATCTTCCGACTGTTGAAGAACAGCAGGAAATCATAGCAGAAGCGGAGGCTGATAAAACCTCCGCTTTTACTATTTCTCAGGAGGACATTGACGCGGTGCTGACACGCGGCAGCGGAGTGTATGACGGTAAATACCGAATTTACGAACAGTATCTCAAGAAAGAATCTGCGGAGAGCAACATCACTTTCCTCAAAAATGAGTATGGCGTAGGCGGTGCTTACCCTGCTGTCGGAGATCGCAACCTTGATGAGAGTCACGATGCGAAAGGTATCAAGATAAGCCGTGGCCGCATTATGCAGCCGGACGCCGAAGTGCTTCTCAAATGGAATAAAGTTGAGAAAAGAATCGGTGAGCTGATTGTTGCCGGTCGTTATCTCAGCCAGAAAGAGGTTGAGCATTATCCTGTGTATCGCGCACAGGAAGAAGCAAGAAAAGCTCGTTGGGCGATCTCCAATGAATTTCGCTCTATCGTCGATGACTACAACGACTTTGTAGAACAGCTTGGCGAAGAAGATAAGAAACTGAACCTTTACTATCTGTCCGGCTGTTGGAGTGCTTTCGGTGTCGGTGATAAGAAGATGCACAACCGTACCGCAGAGGGAGACTTTATTCTCCCGATGATGCGTGAAGCGATGAATCAGATTATTGCTGACAACACCCACCTTACCGAGCGCTGTGAAGCAATGCTGGAATCTCTCAGCAGTGATATTGCAAAGCCCTTTGAACCGTCCTATGACGAACTGAACCCACCTCCTGAGCCGAAGAAGGAATACCGCTTTTCACTCGGTGACACGGTGTATCTCGGAACGCAGGAATATGAGGTGCTTTCGTTTGACGAGAGCGAGATCGTCCTGTTCGATACGCAGTTCCCGCTGTTCAACAAGACTCTGACCCGCGAGGAGTTCGATAACCGGCTAAAAGAAAATCCGCTGAACGATAAGCTTCTGCAAATCGTTGAGGATGCTCCTGCCGTAGACAATACGCTTGCCAGAATATCTCTTGATAGCGGCAACGACCAGGTGCATTGGATTTATTTCAATCCCGATGCAGCCGCAGGCGGACAGTATGTTTCCGGAAATCTGGACTTCTCCGTCTTTGAAGAACTCATTGAACAGTATGACATTGCAAATCATCCCGAAAACGCGGATGCTTTCCGGAATGACCTTGAAGAAATGTCGGATCAGTTCCTTGCGGACATCAATACTCCGTTTTTCATGGAAGCCGAAAACGACTATGAGATGGACTGCGATTATATCGAGTTCACGCCAGAAAACCTTCTGAAAATCCATGAGGATATTCTGTCATTTGAGGCAGACCGCGGAGCGCAGCGTGAAATAGATAGACATGAAGCAGAGTTTGGCGCAGACGGAACAAGAGTGTTCCGTGAAACGGAAAAGCTTCCCGTTTATGACAGAGAAACCGAGATTCTTTACGATGTTCTCGGATACCTCAAGATAGACGATGTGGAGTTTACCTTTGATGAAAACGGACTTGTCGCCTCCGATTCTATGGATAACGTGTGGCATGGCGCAGAGTTCTATAACTTCCTTGTTGAAGATGCCTTCGTCTTTGAAAAGGACGGCAGCGTGCTCGGCATCCCCGATGAAGTGATTCGGGATTTTTCAGCGCTTTGTGAGCATAACGGCGTTGCGTTCAGGGATCATTTTGTGTCGGAATTTGACGAATACGAGATGGTCAAGAAAGAAAATCCTGATGCCATTGTCATGTATAAGGTCGGAGATTTCTTCGAGATTTACGGCGAGCGTGACACGCAGATTGCACATGATGTTCTTGAGCTCATGCTTACTCGTAAGACCTTCACCAATAAGTCAATCACGACTCCAATGTGCGGCTTCCCGGTCCATGTGACGGAGCAGTACACGCAGAGACTCCTTGATGCCGGCAATGATGTTGTGGCAGTCACGCATGAGCCCGGTGAGAAACTGGAAGTGAAAAGGATCGTATCTACTGCGAAAGCAATAGATACCCCGCCTGTCCCGGTCGGCAGGATCGAGTATCTCGGTTCTAACGGTGAAGTCGGAGAAACAGTCGAATACACGGATGCAGAACGCTTTGAAAGAGATATTAAGGACGAGAATTACTACGGCACTCCTATGAGTGTTGTGGTCTATCGCAATGCCGATGGCAGCACCATACCTCACACCTTTATTTCTGAGTGTGATCCTCCGCTTCAGGGCTTTTCCATTGAGGATTCGCCGCTGATTTCCAAGCCGTATATCGACCATTACTATGTGGTGGAAGATCTGCAAGCGGTTCCTCTGGAAATCAAGACCTTCTCTGAACGAGATAAGGCACTCAATGAGTATTTCTCTTTGCCGACCAACAAGGTAAAAGCTTTCGGCGTACAGAATACGAATGAGTTCCCCGGCAGTCTTGATTTCATTCAGTGCAGAGACGGTATAGATACTCTGACCGAAGATTTCATGAAAGTTGAGGAAAGCGCCGGCTGGCAGCGTGAAGAAATCTTTGAACTGGAAAACTATCTGAAAGAGCAGATTGATAACCGCTCGGCTCCCATTGCTTCTCCTTCTATGGAGGCAGAACAGAATAATATCGCAGAATATCTCGGAGAGCGCGGCAACACGCTCTATTTTTATGCTCCGGTCAGCTATGGCATTGAGACAGATTTTGGTGATGTACCAAAACTGCGTGACGATCAGCGCGTGGTGATCGCATCGCCTGTCTGCTACCACAGTGACGAGTTCCTGCAAGAATATCATGTCACGTTCCTCAAGATCGGGCGGGATATTGATGAATCACAGATCCAAGTACAGAACGCAGACGAGCAGATCGCTGCAATGGAACAGGCAGAAATGGCTCTCATCGACAGTGAAGCACAGTTCAGCACAGCACAGGAAAGCCAGTACCGACTGCTTGACCGTCTGGCACAGGACTGCCGTTATTACCTCGGCTTTGGAAATCGTTCAGAAAAACACCTTTGGGCAGGCAGCGTTCCCGCGCAGATTGCCAAGATGCGTGAATTGTACGATCAGCTTGCAGAAAAGCCGGAGTGGATTACGCCGCAGGACATCGACAGTTATGAGCAGCAAATGCTGGAGCAGCCCGAAGTCGGTAGGACCGGTTTAGCACCCGAAGAGACAGTTTCCCTTGCCCCGCCTCCTATACCGACTAAAAAAGGAAAGGTCACGCCGAATGTTCTGTACCCCGAAATTCATTCGGAGTATCGCACAAACTTCCGGATTGACCGTGACGACATCGGCGCAGGCACACCGCTTGAAAGGTTTTACCACAACAAGAGCGCCATTCAGCTTTTGAAAAAGCTGGAGAGTGAGCACAGACTGACACAGCCCTTTGAGCAGAATGTATTGTCTGAGTATGTCGGCTGGGGCGGTTTGTCGGATTTCTTCAAAGAGGACAATCCGCACTATCTGGAGCTGAAAGAACTGCTCACGGAGGATGAGTATGAATCTGCCCGTGAATCCACACTGACAGCGTTCTATACGCCTCCGGTCGTTATCAAAGCCGTATATCAGGCACTTGAGAATATGAACTTCAAAACCGGTAACGTACTGGAACCCTCCTGCGGTATCGGCAACTTCATGGGACTTATCCCCGACAGTATGAGCACCGCAAAGTTTTACGGTGTTGAGCTCGACAGTATTTCCGGCAGGATCGCAAGACAGCTTTATCAGAACTCCAGTATTGCCGTGCAGGGCTTTGAAGAGACCAATCTTCCCGACAGCTTCTTCGACGCGGCGGTCGGCAATGTGCCTTTCGGTCAGTTCAAGGTCCCGGACAAGAGATACGACAAGCACAATTTCCTGATCCATGACTATTTCTTTGCCCGCACTTTGGATAAGGTAAGACCCGGAGGCGTGGTCGCGTTTATCAGCTCAAAAGGAACGATGGATAAAGAGAACCCTGCTGTCCGTAAGTATATCGCGCAGAGAGCCGACCTTCTCGGAGCAATCCGTTTGCCGAATGATACCTTCAAGGCAGCTGCCGGTACGGAGGTTACTTCGGATATTATCTTCCTCCAGAAGCGTGACAGGCTGATCGACATTGAACCCGAATGGGTACACCTTGCAACCGATGAAAACGGCATCAAGATGAACTCGTATTTCGTGAACAACCCCGAAATGATTCTGGGCGATATGCAGCTTATCAGCGGAGCGCACGGTATGGAGCCTGCATGTATCGCTTATGACGGTGCAGATCTCGGAGAGCTTCTTCAGGATGCAATCCAAAATATCCACGCGGAAATCACCGAATATGAAATTGACGATCTTGAATCGGAGGATGAAGACCTCTCTATCCCTGCTGACCCCGATGTTCGCAATTTCAGTTTCACAGTTGTGGACGGTAAGATTTATTACCGTGAAAACAGCCGTATGAATCCGGTTGAAGTATCAATGACAGCCGAAAACCGTATCAAAGGTATGATTTCCATTCGTGATTGTGTCAGAACGCTGATCGAGTATCAGACCGAAGACTATCCCGACGCCGACATTCAGGCAGAACAGGAAAAGCTCAACGGTCTGTATGACGATTTCAGCAAGAAGTACGGCATGATAAATGCGAGAGCCAACAATTCCGCGTTCAGTTCCGACAGTTCCTACTGCCTGCTTTCTTCTTTGGAAGTGCTTGACGATGAAGGTAACTTTGTCCGTAAGGCAGATATGTTTACGAAAAGAACGATCAAGCAGAAAGTGACCGTCCTTGCGGTGGATACCGCATCGGAAGCATACGCTCTGTCCCTTGCTGAAAAGGCAAAAATAGATATGCCGTATATGTCACAGCTTACCGGAAAGACCGAGCAGGAGCTTTTCGAGAATTTGAAGGGCGTTATCTTCCTGAACCCCATGCACACCAGTGACGAGGACGGCAGACCGAAGTATCTTCCCGCTGATGAATACCTTTCCGGCAATGTCCGTGAAAAACTGGCGATTGCCAAGCGAAGCGCAGACCTTTATCCCGATGATTACGGTGAGAATGTCCGAGCTCTTGAGGCAGTACAGCCGGTCGATCTGACGGCAAGTGAGATTTCCGTAAGACTCGGTGCCACGTGGCTTCCCCCGGAGATCGTGGAGCAGTTTATGTTTGAACTATTCAGCACACCGAGGTACTGCCAGTGGAACATCCATGTTCACTTCTCTCAATTTACCGGTGAATGGAATGTGGAGGGCAAATCCTACGACCGTGGAAATGTCAAGGCATATAACACCTATGGCACAAACCGTATCAACGGCTATAAGATCATGGAAGAAACCCTCAACCTCAAAGACGTGCGAATCTTTGACTATATCGAGGATGAGAACGGCAAGAAAACGGCTGTGCTCAATAAGAAAGAAACCGCCATCGCACAGGGCAAGCAGGAGCTTATCAAGCAAGCCTTTGCAGACTGGATATGGAGTGATCCGGAGCGCCGCGAAAGCCTTACCAAGATGTATAACGAGAAGTTCAACAGCGTCCGTCCCCGTGAATATGACGGCAGTCACATGAGCTTTGTCGGCATTAACCCGGAAATCACCCTCCGTCCGCACCAAGTCAATGCCATTGCCCATATCCTTTACGGCGGCAACACCCTGCTTGCACACGTAGTGGGGGCTGGGAAGACCTTCGAGATGGTAGCGGCGGCACAGGAAAGCAAACGGCTTGGCCTTTGTCAAAAGAGCCTGTTCGTCGTTCCCAACCATTTGACGGAGCAATGGGCAAGCGAATATCTCCAGCTCTATCCTTCGGCAAATATACTTGTGGCTACGAAAAAGGATTTTGAGACGAAAAACCGAAAGAAGTTCTGCGGTCGTATTGCTACCGGCGATTACGACGCAATCATCATCGGACACAGCCAGTTTGAGAAGATTCCAATGTCTATTGAAAGGCAGAGGGCAATCCTTGAGCAGCAGCTTGATGAAATCCTTGAGGGTATTTCCGAACTAAAAAGAAACAGAGGCGACAACTTCTCAATCAAGCAGTTGGAACGCACAAAGAAAACGGTCAAACAGAAGCTCGAAAAGCTGAACGATCAGTCCCGCAAGGACGATGTTGTGACCTTTGAAGAGTTAGGCGTTGACCGTATTTTTATTGACGAGGCGCATTACTACAAGAACCTCGCTGCTTTCACCAAAATGCGAAACGTCGGCGGCATCAGTCAGACCGAAGCCATGAAGTCCAGCGACCTTTATATGAAGTGCCGCTATCTGGATGAACTGACAGGCGGACGCGGCGTTGTGTTTGCGACCGGTACCCCGATCTCCAACAGTATGGTCGAGATGTACACCATGCAGAAGTATCTCCAGTATGGAACACTTCGCAGAAATGACCTCATTCACTTTGACGCCTGGGCAAGCACCTTTGGTGAGACTGTAACAGCTATCGAGCTTTCACCCGAAGGAACCGGCTACCGAGCCAAGACAAGGTTTGCAAAGTTCTATAACTTGCCGGAGCTTATGGCAATGTTTAAGGAAACCGCCGACATTCAGACAGCGGATATGCTGAATCTTCCTGTGCCGGAAGCTCATTACCACAACATCGTTTTGAAGCCTTCTGAAACACAGAAAGAGATGGTTGCGGGATTGTCTGAACGAGCAGAGCGTGTCCGAAATAAGATGGTGGATTCGAGCGTGGATAACATGCTCCTTATCACCAATGACGGCAGAAAGCTGGCCCTCGATCAGCGGCTTATGAACGATATGCTTCCTGACAGCGAAACAAGTAAGGTGGGTGCGTGTGCGGATAATGTCTTTGACATCTGGCAGCGCACGACAGAACAGAAATCCACGCAGATGGTGTTCTGCGACCTGTCCACACCGCATGGAGACGGCAAGTTCAATGTGTACGATGATCTCCGTGACAAGCTGGTCGCAAAAGGCATACCGGCAGAAGAAATCGCCTATATCCACACGGCAAACTCCGAAGCTCAAAAGAAAGAACTGTTCGGCAAGGTGCGCTCCGGTCAGGTGCGTGTGCTGCTCGGTTCTACGCAGAAAATGGGCGCAGGAACCAATGTGCAAACTAAGCTTGTGGCACTCCATCATTTGGATTGTCCGTGGCGACCGTCTGACCTGCAGCAGCGTGAAGGCCGAATCATCCGTCAGGGTAATGAAAACCCCGAAGTCGATATTTACACCTATGTCACCGAGAACACCTTCGACAGCTATCTGTATCAGCTCGTGGAATCGAAGCAGAAGTTTATCGGACAGATCATGACGAGCAAATCCCCGGTGCGCTCGGCAGAAGATATTGATGAAACCGCATTAAGTTATGCGGAAATCAAGGCTCTTTGTGCCGGCAATCCGCACATCAAGGAAAAGATGGACCTCGATATTGATGTGTCACGACTGAAGCTCTTGAAAGCAAACCACCTGAGTCAGCGACATGCTCTGGAAGATCAGATCATCAAGGAGTTTCCTCAGAAGATTAAGTCTTTGGAACAGCGTATTGAAGGCTTCAAGGTAGATATTGACCGGCTCAAAGAAAACACCTCACCGAATGAGGACGGGTTCTCCCCGATGGTGGTTAAGGGTATGACCTACACCGACAAGAAAGAAGCCGGTGCTGCCATTATCGAGGCTTGCAAGGCCATGACAAAACCGGAGCCGATTCCTTTTGGCTCATATCGCGGTTTTGAAATGGAACTGTCCTTCGACACCTTCAGCCGGGAGTACAAGATCACGCTTATAGGTGAGCTGAGGCATACCACGCCGCTCGGTACGGATATCTTCGGCAATGTCCAGCGACTGGACAATACGCTCGGTGCCTTTGAGGAAAGAATGGCAGCGTGTGTGGAGCAGCTGGAAAACACGCACGTTCAGCTTGATAACGCGAAGGTCGAAGTACAAAAGCCCTTCCCGCAGGAAGAGGAACTGAAAACCAAGACCGAGAGACTGAACGAGCTCAACGCACTGCTCAACCTTGATAAAAAGGAAAACGAGATCGTTGACGGTGAACGCGGCGAAGAAGAACCGCAGCGTACCTCGGATGACAGAGAGCGATAAATAATTATTTGCACATTTGCAGCGGTGGGCATTTATAGGTACAATAAAGCCAGAAAGGAAATGGAGGTGCTTATAGATGTTCCACCGCAAAGCAGAAAAACGAATCGTTGAGCTTTCTCCCGAAGAAAAACGCCTGATGCGGGATGCGCTTCTCAGCTTCCGAAACAAGCTGATCCAGCAAGGCAAACCGACAGAGGATGTTGACGAATTGATTATTAAAGTAATGAAATGAGGTGGTGAGCCTTTGGCAAATTTTTATATCTCCGATCTGCATATCGGTCACGCCAATGTGGTGCGTTTTGATAACCGACCGTTTGCAGATGTAAACGAGATGAATAACAAGATTATTGAGAATTGGAACGCCAGAGTTCGCACAGATGATACAGTATATATCCTCGGTGATTTCATCTGGGCGAAGGAAAGCGACTGGCCGTTCTTCGTCGGTCCCCTTGCCGGAAACAAGGTGCTGATTCGAGGCAACCATGATCCCCGGCAGTTCAGCAGCGCGACAAAGCGTATGTTTCAGGACATTACGAATTTGAAGGAGATCAAGGACGATGGCAGACATGTAGTGATGTGCCATTACCCGATGCCGTTCTTCCGTGCCGGGTTTGCACCGACAGCATTTATGCTCTACGGACATGTACACCGGACGCTTGAATATGAGTATCTTTTGAAGCTCAGAAAAGAAGTAAAGGCAAACGCTTCCGGATATGGGACTCCCAGCGGAAATTTCATCAATGTTGGCTGTATGATGCCGTATATGGACTATACACCGAGAACACTGGATGAGATCATCGAGGGAGACCGCAACCTTTACGGATGGCAGAAGTGATGGGATGTTTTTCCCAGAGAAAGGTCTTATAAGATTTTTCGGAGAAGAAACTTCGGCTAATTCGTAATATAGTTATGAAATAGCCGAATACAATCAGCAAACAATTTATGAACCGGCGAATAGCTCTTGCAAATTGGGGAACATTATGCTATAATACAAGAAAAGAAAGTTCCCCAAAGGAGTGGATTGAACTATGAACAATAACTATCCGCAGATTCAGGAATTATTGCAGCAGAGGGCAGATTTTCAGGCAAGATTGAACCTTTTGCCGTATGACGGGAATCCGGAAATAAAGGATCGCGAGGGGAAACAGTACCTGTATGTCCGCAAGAGAGTCGGAAGCAGACTGACATCCACCTATGTGGATGCATACTCTGATGAGCTGTACCAGCTTCTTCTCCGTAATGCCCGCGATGCGAGAGAGTTTCGCAAAAACATCCGGCGTCTGGATAAGGAGCTTGCAGCCCTTGGGTACTCTGATATGGAATTGTCCGCGCGAGTTCAACTGAACCTCGATTTTGCCAGAGCAAATATGAAATCCAATATCTACGATCAGGCGATTCTGGAGGGTGTTGCTACAACATTCCCGCAGACGGAGGATATTATAGAAAACGGCAAAGTCAGCGGAATGACAGCCAGCGATGTTCAAAAGATTCTAAATCTGAAACACGCCTGGGAGTTTATTTTGGACAAAGATGTAATCAGCTATCCGACAGATTATTCTATCCTGTGCCACATTGCCAAACTTGTAAATGAAGGTTTTTATCATGATGGCGGGCGTATTCGCGGTGTGCCTGTAACGATAGGCGGGACAAAATATGTTCCTCCTATGCCGATAGAATCTATTGTCAAAGAAAGCATAGAAAGTATTTTGCAGGAGTCTGTCCCGGCAGAAGAAAAAGCGATAAAACTGTGCCTGTATTGTATGAAGACGCAAGTCTTCAACGATGGCAACAAGCGCGCATCTGTCATCTTTGCAAATCACTACCTTATTTCTCAGGGCGGTGGAATGGTGATTATCCCTGAAAAGGAAGTTCCTGAGTTTAAGAGACTGCTTGTTTCTTATTATGAGGATACAGACAATGGCGAAATTATGAGCTTCATGAAAGAAAAGTGTTTCCGAACATTTTGATGGGGAACAATTCTCGTGAAAATGACGTGAAATGTTCCCTATACAATTAAATCAACTCAATAGACTTAAAGCCGTTTATCGATTCAAAGGATAAACGGCTTTTCTTTTTACCCACAAGGAGGAGGAAAAAATGAATGTATAGCGTTATATACTTCGGAGTGTTGTTTCTGGCAAAGGTGCTGGACAACGCACTCAGCACAACTAAAACAATACTGATTCAGAGAAGTCGGTGGCTGCTTGCGGGAATCGCGGTAATGCTTTCCGATTTCATTTATTTCTGGCTCACAAAGCGAATTGTTGCCGCAGAAAGCGATCTTGCAATTCTTATCGTCGCTCTTGCCGGTGGTGTCGGCTGTGCGCTTGCCTGTCTCGTAAGCGAAAAGATGTCAAAAGACAGGACGTATGTGAATGTCATCATGTCCGACAACCTTGAAGCAATGCGGGACTTCCGCGACTTTTTGGCAAAGCACCATATCACGAATGTTGCCGCTGACACCTACACGCTGGATTGGAATACGAAGACCATTTCGATAACGGCTTATGCGGAAACGAAAGCGGAAAACAATCTGATTTCCGAGTATATCGAAAACAGTCCGCTGAAGTTCAAGCGAGTAATACAAAAACATTAAAGGAGGGTTTGCAAATGACAAACGAAGAACTGAATACTGCTCTGTATCAAAAGATGTTCGCCGAACAGCAGCAGTACCGCGAGTGGCTGATGAATCAGCCTCCCGGTGAAATCCTCAACCACTGTTATGAGTACACGGTGCGCGAGGATATTGTTCTTGCTCTTGAGTATCATGATCTGTCAGACAAGCAGTGCAAGGCACTTTTGAAATCGCCCAGCCCGCTTGCAGATGTATTCAAGGATTTCGAGAAGCGAGAAACCGATCACATGGAGAACATCCGAGACACTATTGAGTGCCGTGCCAATGCCATCATCCGGCAGGACTTCATTCGGGAACGTCGGGAAGCGAGGTGATGCGTCATGGCTTTTATTGCTGCGGATGACATCATGAAAGCCAAGGAGATGGACCTTATGACCTATCTCCGAAACTACGAACCGCAGGAACTTGTCCATGTGTCCGGCAACACCTACTGCACAAGAGAACATGACTCCCTTCGTATCAGTAACGGGAAATGGTACTGGTTTTCACAGGACATCGGCGGGCGATCTGCTCTTGATTATCTCATAAAAGTCAAAGGGCTTTCATTCATGGAGGCTGTGGAGGCCATAATCGGACAGGCGGCAGAAAGACCGCCTGTTTTTTATCGCCAAAAGGAAAAAGCTCACCACGATTTCCTTATGCCGAAGCTGTCTGACACCACCTATCAAGTGGAACGGTATCTGAGAAACCGAGGCATTCATCCGGTCATTATCCGTTACTGCATCGAGCATAAAACGCTCTTTGAGTCTGCGGACTATCATAATGCAGTTTTTGTCGGATACGACAAGGACGGAACTGCGCGGTACGGAGCGCTCCGCGGAACCGTCGGGCAGTACAAGGGTGAGCTTACCGGCAGCGACAAACACTTTTCTTTTTCAATCGGTGAGAATACCGGCGCAAAAGAAATCCATGTGTTTGAGTCTGCGATAGACGCTATGAGTTATGCAACGCTGGAGCTTCTAAAGGGTCATGACTGGAAAGCGGAGATATACCTTTCTTTAGCCGGTGTGTATCGGACGAAAAGAGAGAATGTCGTTCCCGTTGCGCTGAGCCGTTTTCTTGAAGAGCATCCGACGGTGAACACGATCCGCCTTCATCTGGATAATGATGAGATAGGTCGTGGCGCAGTAAAAGGAATCGTGTCCGGCTTGCAAGGCAAGTACACGGTCCTTGATGAGCCTCCTTCCTGCGGGAAGGATGTCAACGACGAACTGAAAATCCGTGTAGGAATCACACAAAAAGAAAAGGAGAAAGAACGCTAATGGAAATTGCAATTTATCAGGTCAACATGGGACGCGACCACAATCGCATAGCATTTCAGGGCTTTGACGGACTGGAACGGTTTCAAGGCACCTCCGAGATCGACAGCGAGATCTACGACAAGGTTTTCGAGGGTGAAGTAAGCTGCGAGAACCTTGAAGATGTATATCGTATGTTCAATCTTGACCATCCGAAAGGATACAAAGGCAGATCGCTTTCTGTTTCGGATGTGGTTGAGGTTATCGGCGCAGACGGTGAATCCACCTATAACTTCTGCGATACCATCGGCTTCCAGAAGGTCGATTTCGACCCCGACCTCACAGAAGAACTGAAAGAGGAAAAGATCAAGGTGGTGCTCTGTGAACCGGGTAAGGTTGCCAGAGTAACGGAGATCACAAACACACTTGACGGTTTGCAGGCAGCCGTAAAGGGAGATATTGAAGCCTTTTACCCATTTGAGGAGGCCGTATGTATTGTCTGCAATGAGGAGGGTAAGTTCAACGGCATGGACCCGAACCGCGCGGTCTATGGAGAGAATCATGAAATCATGGATGTGATTTTCGGTCCTTTCTTCATCTGCGATTGCTCCGGTCAGAATTTCGGCTCGCTGGATCGTGAACAGCTTGAACGGTTCAGAAAGCAGTTCCGAAATCCCGAAAGACTTGTCAGCGTCAACGGGAAAATTCTTTCCGTTCCGTATAACCCTCAGCAGGAACAGTCGAGAGAAGGTCGGTGAGAATATGAAAGAAATCAATAATGTATTTATCATCGGGATCGACAGCGGATACGGCAATATCAAAACCGCAAACTGCTGCTTCCCGGCAAGCGTGGCAGCCTATGATACCGAACCCGTTTTCAAAGACAATCTGCTTGTATACGACGGCAGATATTACCTGATCGGTGAAGGCCACAAGGAGTTCCTTGCGGATAAGACGAAGGATATTGACTACTACGTTCTTGCGCTTGCGGCGATTGCGCGGGAGCTGAACATCCGAAAGATCACCTCCGGCAAGGTTCGCATTGCAGCCGGTCTTCCTCTCACATGGGTAAGCGGTCAGCGAAGCGATTTCAAAGACTACCTTATGCAGAACCGTGAGGTCGAGTTTACTTTCCGCGGCACTTTGTATCATGTTGAGATCGTCGGAGCAGATGTATTCCCGCAGGGATTTGCCGCTGTTGCAGACAGACTCTCCGAGTTCAAGGGCGTTAATATGCTCTGCGACATTGGCAACGGCACCATGAACATCATGTTCATCAACGACAAGAAGCCAATTCACGGCAATATGTTCACCGAGAAATACGGTACGCACCAGTGTCTTCTGGCTGTGCGCGAGAATGTCATGCGCGTCCATCACACTACCGTCGATGAGGCAATCATCAATCGGGTATTCCGTTTTGGTACGGCAGACATCATGGAAGATTATCTGAAGACCATTACGGATACCGCGACCGAATATGTTGCGGGCATCTTCCAGAGGCTCCGTGAACACGAATACAACCCGAAACTGATGCGCTTGTATGTTCTCGGTGGCGGCAGCTGCCTGATCCGGAACTTCGGTGTTTACGATGAAACCCGCGTAACGTTCAACGATGACATCTGCGCTACCGCAAAGGGCTATGAATACCTTGCCGAAGTCAACACAAAGCACGGTGTTTACCGATGAACCTCAAACGATTCAGTATTCGATTCAATCTCGATGACAAAGAAGATTTGAGAGCATGGGAGCTCATACACCAAAACGATGATGGTTCTATCAGTAAGGAAGTAATCCGGATAATAAACAGGTCGTATGAGTTGTCGGATCTTGAATCATTGATACGAAAGGTTGTTTCGGATGAATTTGAAAAGCGAAAACTGAATCCGTCTTCTTTTGAGGTGGAATCAAATCCGGAAGATGAAAACACTATCCTGGATTTCCTTGATAGTTTTTAGTGGCTCCGATTCGGAGCCATTTTCATTTACGGAAATAATGCGTGGCTCCGAATCGGAGCCACAGAAAGGAGGCAAACGATATGGAAGAAGAGAAACGCGCATTATCATGGCAGCAGTTTGTTGAATCCGGTTTTGATGGTCGTGACTATGAGTTCCCCGATTTTGAAGGAACCTTTGAAGCGACTATCGCCTGCAAACGCTGGAACAAGAGCAAAAACCTCTTGGTTTATCTTGATCTTGATGATGGCAGAAAGATTATTACTGCTACTTGGAACAAGGACAACTTCTTTGGATTGGCAGATATGCCCGTAGGAAGCAAGGTCAGCGTTAGGTTTAAGACAGCGGTTTCGACAGGCAAGACCTATTTGAATTACGCTGAGCAAATATAACATGGGGTTAGTGGCATTGTCTTAGCAAGCAACGAATCCGTCCGTACAGATTCCGCTTGTCTGGGGCAATGCCCCTGAAACCCCACAGAAAGAAAGGATGATTATTTTTGAGAAAAAGAAATTGCAGAGTCGAGGTTTGCTTCACGAAAGACGAGCTTTCCGCACTCTCTAAAAAGGCAAAGAAATCCGGTATGTCTATCGGCGGCTTCATTCGCTCCTGTGTGGCAAATAAGGAAGTTAAGGAAGCACCGCCTGCGGATATTCCCACACTGCTCCGTGCCATGCGTCAGGCAGGATACAATCTCGATCAGACTTTGAAAAAGTTCAATGCCACAAGCGTACCGGATATGCCGCAGTTCAGAAAAGGATTGGAGGAGATCAGAGCGGCGACCAAGCTTGTCTCTGACGCATACACCTCCGAAACCTGCTGATGGCAGTCACCTCTATCTGGCCCATAAAAGGACGGGTGGACAAGGTTATCAATTACGCGAGAAATCCCGAAAAGACCAGAGAGGAAACCAGAAAGGGTTTATCTACTCTCCATGAGATCGAGGGCGTAATTGAGTATGCCGCCGATGAAATGAAAACCGAAACGCGAGCGTATGTCACTTGCCTTAATCTGACGAGTGAAGAGCTGGCGGCAAAGGAGTTCATGGAAACCAAAAGGCTCAAACGCAATGAGGGCGGCAGAGCTTGTTATCATGGCTACCAGTCCTTCAAGGCAGATGAAGTAGACGCAGACACGGCACACAACATCGGAGTTGCCCTTGCCAAAGAACTTTGGGGAGACCGCTTTCAGGTCGTGATTGCCACCCATTGTAATACCGGTCATTATCATAATCATTTCGTGATTAACTCGGTATCCGATGTGGACGGCAAGAAGTTTTACAACTCCCCGGAGGATTACAGGCGGATGCGTGAAGTGTCCGACCGCCTGTGCCGTGAAGCAAGAATATCCGTGATAGAGAACCCAGATAAACACGGCAAGAATTACGGCGAATGGTCTGCTGAAAAGAACGGCAAGCCGACACTGCGCGGAAAAGTACGCGAAGACATTGACAGAGCGGTTGCCGCGTCAACGACCGAGCGTGACTTTATCCGTGTTATGAACGAGATGGGCTATGAGATCGTCACCAAGACGGATACCGGCGCACCCCGTATTCATCCTATTGTAAAGATCGTGGACGGCGATAAACATTTCCGTCTGGATAAGCTCGGTGAGTTCTATGAACTGGACTCCATTAAGCAGCGGATTCAGAATAACGTTCGCCGAAAGGTTCCGTTCCCCGAAGTGAAGGAGGACAAGAAAGCTCCTTATTATCACTATAAGGAAAGGTCCGAAAAAGCCACCGGTCTTTACGCCCTATATCTTTACTACTGTTACGAGCTTCATATCATCATTCACAAGCCGGCGTCCGTAAAAAAGGTGTCGGCTTATTTGCGTGAAGATGTGATAAAGCTCGATCAGTATATAGCTCAGGCAGATTTTCTCGGAAGGACTGGTATTACCACAACGGAAGAACTTGCATCCTATCAGGATGAAAAGTCAACTCGGCTCAATTCTCTTTCCGATGACCGCAAGGGACTCAGAAATCAACTGAAACAATGCACTCGCAAAGGCGATGAAAAAAGCATTGAAGAAACGAAAGCCCGGATCGCGGAAATATCGAAAGAGATGAAGTCCTGCCGAAAAGAAATCGAGCTTTGCGCCGTGATTGCTAAGCGGTCTGCAAGGGTTCAGGAGAACCTTGAGCAGTTAAAACAGCAGGAAACTGAAAGAAAGGAGAAAACGACAGATGAGTTACTCGTCAGGAGAAGCAGCCGAGCAGGTCGTGAGAATGACCCTCAACGGCGTTGAAGTGGCTGCAAAGATCAGCGGTAAAGCGGCTGAGAGGCTGGCAGTTCTGCTCTATGCAGTCTTGCAGGATCAGAAAAAGACTCGCGGTAAAACGCGGCTTACCAGTATGCTCAAAAGCGGCAAGGAACTGAAAGTGTTCTCTGTAAGCGACGGCGAACTGGAACGCTTCTGCCGGGAAGCAAAGAAGTATGGTGTTCTGTACTGCGTTCTTAAAGATAAGCGGGATACAGACGGTCATACCGATGTGTTTGTCCGTGCAGAAGACGCAAGCAAAATCAACCGTATCTTTGAACGCTTCGGTATTGCAACTGCCGACATTGCATCCGCAAGGGGCGAGATCGTAAAGGAGAAAGTGGAAAAAGGCACAGACATTCCCGAACCGGATCGGCATACCACCGAAAAGGACAAGGACGAAGCCTTCCTTGATGCACTCCTTACTCCTACTCCTAATAAGGAGGAGGCGCAGACGCAAAACCCCACAGAAGGCCCGATTGCGAAATCCCGTCAGTCCGAGCCTACCTCAAAGCCGCGAGAGAAAACCGTCAGGGGTACCTCTGATTCTTCGGAACGCTCCCGCCCGTCCGTAAGAGAGCAGATGAAGGAGATCCGAGAGGAACAGAGGCAGAGGGCGGCTTCATCGCAGAAGACAAAGGATACCCCGCAGAGAAATGCGGAGCACATCAATGTACCCAAAAAGAAAACAGAAAAGGAGAGATAATCTATGGCAAACTTTGATGACATTTTCGTAAGCCAGCCCCAAGAGGAAACCGAAGGACAGAGCTTTACTTCCTTCGATAAGGACGAGTGGGCTGCTCAGAAGAAGCAGGAGCGTGAAAACGCTTTTGCTCTGATCGACGAGACGGCGCAGCACATGACGAACGACGGTGAACTGTTCCAGTCCTATCTGGATGTTCAGGCACATTTCGACCGCTACTCCGTCGGCAACGCTATTCTCATTACCGCACAGAAGCCGGACGCAACGCAGCTTGCCGACTTCAAGGGCTGGAAGGATAACGGCGTGTATATCAAGAAGGGCGAAAGCGGAATCGTTCTGCTCGAACCCGGTGAAGAATACACCAAGGACGATGGCTCCATCGGCGTGAGCTACAATTCCAAGAAGGTGTTCGACATTACACAGACCAATGCGAAGCCGAGAGAAAACGCCGGAATCAAGCGTGATGAAAGACTGCTTCTCAAAGCACTCATCCACAACGCTCCCTGTCCTATCGAGATCAGCCAGCAGATGCCGGAGGGCATCAATGCCGTGTACCGTCCGCAGGATAAGAAAATCTTTGTAAGGGCGGGAATGGCAGCCGGTGACATCTTCCGTGGGCTTTCTCAGGAGCTTGCCCATGCACGTCTTGATAAAGGTGAATACAAGCGAAATGAACACGCATTTACTGCGTACTGCGCGTCATATATGCTGTGCAGCCGCTACAACGTCGCAAAAGACATGTTCCGCTTTGAACGCCTGCCCGGAAACATCAACACGATGGATGCCCGTGCTATGAGAAACGAGCTTTCCAAGATCAGAGATGTGGCAAATGAAATCTCGGCTGACATGGCAAAGGTTCTTGAAAAGAGCATGAAGCCCAGGGACCGCAGTGATGAGGCAAGATAAGGAGGAACCCACATGGCTGAAGAAAAGAAGGTCATAACGCTGGACGATTTTGAACAGCGCCTTATGGTCAGTGGTCTGATGGACTTCCGTAATGATCTCATTAAGGAAGAAAAGCCGACCGAAGATATAAACGACCTGATCCTAAAGGTCATTGATGCCCCGACAAAAAAAGGAAAGCGGATATTTGACCGTGAGGAAAGATAAGCTTTCCAAGCAGAATGTCATCCTTTACCTTTTCGGCATGATTCCGGTTGTGTGGCTCGGTCTTCTGATTGCGCCTTGTATGGAAAACGGTTTGATGAGCTTGATCCAAGAGTTCGGAACCGTGATGGAAAACCCGTTTCAAATAAAGCTCTGCGAGGACAGCGTAAAAACTGTCCTCGTTTTGCTTTTGATCTACGGTATTGCTATCGGTGTGTACCTTTCCACAGAGCACAATTACAGACGGCGTGAGGAACACGGCTCGGCAAAATGGGGCTCGTCGAGCTCAGTCAACAAGAAATATGCCGATAAAAGAAAGACGGAGAATAAACTGCTGACTCAGAATGTTGCCATCGGTCTTGACGGCAGAAAGCACAGAAGAAATCTGAATGTGCTTGTGTGCGGCGGCAGTGGTGCCGGCAAGACAAGGTTCTTTGCCAAGCCGAACATCATGAACGCCAATACAAGCTTTGTGGTGCTCGACCCGAAAGGTGAACTGCTCCGCGATACGGGAAATCTTCTGAAAGAACAAGGGTATGACATAAAGGTTCTTGACCTTATCAATATGGAAAAGAGTCATTGTTATAACCCGTTTGTGTATCTGCACAGCGATGACGATATTCAGCGTCTTACCACAAACCTCTTTAAGAATACAACGCCCAAAGGCAGTCAGACGCAGGACCCGTTCTGGGATCAGACTGCGGCTATGCTCTTGAAAGCTCTTGTCTGCTACCTCCATTATGAAGCACCTGAAGATGAGCAAAATTTCCCGATGGTCATGGAGATGATAAGGTCCGGCGATGTAAAAGAGGACAACGAAGAGTACCAGTCGGTGCTCGATGAACTGTTTGAGAGACTGGAAGCGAGAAACCCGGAGCATATCGCGCTGAAATACTACCGGGCGTATCACTCCGGCAGTGCAAAGACACTGAAATCCATTCAGATCTCACTTGTATCCAGACTTGAAAAGTTCAACCTTGATTCGCTGGCGGGTATCACACAGATCGACGAAATGGAACTGGAAGCTATCGGAGAGAAAAAGACAGCGGTATTTGCCGTCATTCCCGATAACGACAGTTCCTTTAATTTTATCGTCGGTATGCTTTATACCCAATTATTCCAGCAGCTTTACTACCAAGCCGATTCTGTTCATGGCGGCAGACTTCCCGTGCATGTCCACTTCGTGATGGATGAATTTGCGAACGTGGCGTTACCGGACGAATTTGATAAACTGCTTTCTACCATGCGTTCGCGTGAGATTTCAGTTTCCATCATCATTCAGAATCTGGCGCAGCTCAAAGCCCTGTTTGAGAAACAGTGGGAAAGCATTGTCGGTAACTGTGATGAATTTCTCTACCTTGGCGGTAACGAACAAAGCACCCATGAATACGTTTCCAAGCTGCTCGGTAAAGAGACCATCGACACGAACACCTACGGGCGGTCACGTGGTAGAAACGGAAACTACTCAACCAACTATCAGCTTGCAGGGCGCGAGCTTATGACACCTGACGAAGTGCGAATGCTGGACAACCAGTACGCACTTCTTTTTATACGCGGTGAGCGGCCTATTCAGGATTTGAAGTACGACATTCTTCATCATCCGAATGTGTCGCAGACAACAGACGGTGGCGCACCTGTGTATAAGCACGGTGAAGACACCAGAAGTATTGCATCGATGTCTTTTGTATTTGACCCGCTGATCGTAAAGCAGGCCCAGAAAATCGATGCAGAAAAACTTGATTTCGAGCTTCTTTCGGAAGAAGAGCTTGAAGAACGAATTGAAAAAAAGGAGAAAAAAGAACATGAAAAACCTTAATTCCAAGAAGAACACCAACAAGCCGGAGATCCCCGGAAAGGTCAAGAGAGGCTTCCGCTTTTATGTGGCGGTCGTCCTTGCCCTTACGCTTACTATGTGCATGGGCGTGACTGCCTTTGCTGCAGGTGATCCCATTACCGTTGTAAACAACCTATCCGATTTCATCTTCGGACTCATCCGTGCGGTCGGTCTTATCCTGCTCGGCTGGGGCATTGTTCAGGTCGGTCTCAGCTTCCAGTCCCACGACCCGTCTCAGCGTTCCAACGGTTTCCTGACTCTGGCAGGTGGCGTAATCATTACGTTTGCCAAAGAAATTCTCAACCTCATCGTGGGCTAACCGGTTTCCGAAAAAGGGGCGGTCAGCAAAAGGCCGCCCCGAAAGGAGGTGTAACGAATGTCGGATAACTGGGTTGTGCAGAATCTCGAAAATGCACTGGAAGTTTGGAACGATAAGCTGTCTGAGATCTGGCAGCTGATAACACAGTCACCTCAGACATTCAAAGGTGGCTCAATATGGTCGGTAATCGTTAATGTCCACGGAGCTCTTCAAGCCATCGGCTATGCACTGCTCGTGCTGTTCTTTGTGGTGGGTGTAGTGAAGACCTGTGGCTCGTTTGCTGACCTGAAAAAGCCCGAACATGCTGTAAAACTGTTTGTTCGTTTTGCTATTGCTAAGGGGTTGATAACCTATGGAATGGAACTGATGATGGCGATCCTTGAAATCATTCAAGGTGTCGTAAGCACGATCATGAACTCTGCCGGTTTCGGTACTCCGCAGGCAACGATACTGCCGCAGGAGATCGTAACGGCGATTGAGGACTGCGGCTTCTTTGAAAGTATCCCCTTGTGGGCTGTGACGTTGATCGGCGGTCTTTTTGTATGGGTGCTTTCCTTTGTTATGATCCTCAGTGTGTATGGACGCTTTTTCAAAATGTATATGTACACCGCCATTGCGCCGGTACCGCTTTCCAGCTTTGCGGGAGAGCCTACGCAGAACATCGGCAAGAGCTTTTTGAAAAGCTATGCGTCGGTGTGCCTTGAAGGAGCGATCATCGTCCTTGCCTGTATCATCTTCTCTGTATTCGCATCAAGTCCGCCTGTTGTCAATCCCGATGCGGCTGCGGCCTCAATGGTTTGGAGCTATATCGGTGAGCTGATCTTCAACATGCTTATTTTGGTCGGCGCGGTGAAGATGGCAGACAGGCTCGTGAAAGAAATGATGGGTATCTGATATGGCAAAACGTGTACTGAATAAATGGCACGGATATACCGTAGCCGATTGTGATTGCAAATATTGTCTCTATTACGGCGGCAGAAAGAAAGGCGAAGTGAAATGTCTTGCAGACGAGTGTGTCTGCAAGGCTGAGCTTCGTGAAGCAGCCCGCCGGGAAAGGAAAGAAAATGGAAGTAAAAATCAACAGAGAGATTCGGAACTATACCGAGTCGATGTTTTTCGGACTGTCACTCAGACAGTTCGTTTTTTCTTTACTGGCTGTCGGCGTTGCGGTGGTTCTGTATTTCGTACTGAAACCGTATGTCGGAACTGAAACTGTGTCCTGGATGTGCATCCTCGGAGCCGCACCTTTCGCGGCGATGGGGTTCATCACCTATAACGGGATGACGGCGGAACAGTTTGTGTGGGCGTGGCTGCGCTCCGAAATGATTGAACCGAAGCAGATCAAGTTCGAGCCGGTAAATATCTACTATGAAGCGTTGAAAGACACTATCGACGCACACGAAAAGGAGGTCTACAAGAACAATGATAAAGAGCATTAAAACCATTCTCTCTCAGGATAAAGAGAAGTTCAAGGTTCCGAACAAAGTTCAGGACCTTATCCCCATCAAGTGCATCTGGCCTGATGGCATTTTCAAGATCGGGAATAAGTTTTCCAAGACTTACAAGTTCTCGGATATTAACTACCTTGTGGCAAGCCGCGAAGATAAGGAGAGCATGTTCCTGACATACTCCGAGCTGTTGAACAGCCTTGACAGCGGAGCTACCACAAAGATCACGATCAACAACCACAGACTGAACAAGGCGGATTTTGAGGGTTCCATCCTTATGCCGCTGAAGCATGACGGTCTGGACGGATACCGTATCGAATACAACGATATGCTTCTGGATAAAGCCACAGGCGCTAACGGCATTACGCAGGAAAAGTATGTAACCGTTTCTGTGGCAAAAAAGGATGTGGAGGAAGCACGGGCATATTTTGCAAGAGTCGGAGCTGATCTGACCTCTCACTTTGCAAACCTCGGTTCCAAGTGTGTGGCGTTGAACGCGGTGGAAAGACTGCGTATCCTGCATGACTTCTATCGTCCCGGAGATGAAACGGCGTTTGAGATGAATCTCAGCAAGAAGGCACGTCTCGGTCATGATTTCCGCGACTATATCTGTCCGGACAGTATCGAGCGCAGCGCAGACCATATCAAGCTGGGCGAGAAATACGCAAGAGTACTGTTCCTCAAAGACTACGCAAGTTATATTAAGGATAGTATGGTGTCCGAGCTTACTGAGCTGAACCGCAACCTGATGCTTTCCATTGATGTCATCCCTATCCCTACCGATGAAGCAGTACGTGAGGTCGAAAACCGCTTGCTCGGTGTCGAAACGAATATCACGAATTGGCAAAGAAAACAGAATCAGAACAACAATTTCAGCGCGGTCGTTCCGTATGACATGGAGCTTCAGCGCAAAGAGTCTAAAGAGTTTCTCGACGATCTGACGACCCGTGACCAGCGCATGATGTTCGCAGTTATCACGATGGTTATTACCGCCGATACCAAAGAGCAGCTTGACCTTGATACGGAAACGGTGCTCTCAACGGCAAGAAAACACATGTGCCAGATGGCGACCTTGAAGTATCAGCAGACAGATGGACTCAATACCGTTCTTCCTTACGGTCTGCGCAAGATCAATACGTTCAGAACGCTGACTACGGAGAGCCTTGCGGTATTTATGCCGTTTAAGGTGCAGGAGATCATGGATAAGGGCGGTATTTTCTTCGGAGAAAACGCCATTTCTCATAACCTCATCATGTGCAATAAGGCAAACCTTTTGAACCAGTCGGCGTTTCTTCTCGGTGTTCCGGGTTCCGGTAAATCGTTCTCTGCAAAGGAACTGATTACCTTCCTCATGCTGAATACCGATGATGATATTATGATCTGCGATCCCGAAGGTGAGTATGCTCCGCTTGTTGAAGCGATGGGTGATCTCGGCTCTGTGATCCGTGTTTCTGCCGGTGGCAGAGACAGACTGAACGCCATGTATATGGTTGACGGCTACGGTGAAAACAACCCGATTGTCGTAAAGTCGGAGTTTATTATGTCCCTCATTGAGCAGATCGACAAGAAAGGTGTCGGCCCGCAGCACAAGTCCATTATCGACCGTTGTATCACCAATGTGTACCGCAACGCGGCGGATACCGGTACGATCCCGACACTCTGTACGCTCCGCGATATGCTGCTTGAACAGCCCGAACCCGAAGCGAAGCAGATTGCTCTGTCGCTGGAGCTTTACACGACCGGTTCCCTTGACATCTTCGGTAAGCAGTCCAATGTTGACCTCGATAAGCGAATCGTTGTGTTTGACATTCACGGTCTCGGCTCACAGCTGAAACCGACCGGACTGCTTGTTATCACCGACACGATGCTGAACAGAGTGACTTTGAACTGGAAGAAAGGAAAGCGCACTCATGTATTTATCGACGAATTCCACGTTGTCTTTGAAAATGAGTTCTCCGCACAGTTCTTCAACTCTGCATGGAGACAGTTCCGTAAGCGTAATGCTTATCCGACCGCCATTACTCAGAACGTGGAGTATCTGCTGGATTCCGTACAGGCAAGCACCATGCTTTCCAACTCTGAGTTTGTCATCATGCTCAACCAGGCGGCATCTGACCGTGAGAAGCTTGCGCAGCTTCTGAACATTTCCAATGAGCAGATGAGCTATATTACCAATGCCGACGCCGGCTGCGGATTGATTAAGTACGGCTCCGCACTCGTTCCGTTCATCAATCAGTTCCCGCGCGATACGAAACTGTATCAGCTTATGACCACACGCCCCGGTGAGGGTGAATTTGCAAGAGGACAGGATTAACCCTGTCCTCAGATTTTTATGGAGGTATTTGAAATGAAAAAGAAAACCATCGGCATTATTGCCATTTCTGCCCTTTGTGCTTTCGCCATCTTTGCGGGAGCAATGTTCACGCACCAGTATATTGATGCGAAGAACAGCGTCGAACAGTTCGATGAACTGACAGATCTTATTGCAGATGTTGAGGCCGAAACGGAAACCGAAAGCACCGAGGAAACCGAAAGCACGGAGGAACCGGAGCTTTCCGTGGAAGAACTTTCGGCAGCGCAGGCGGCTCTTGCCCATGAGAAGTACGGTGCTCTTTTTGAGCAGAATCTGGACTTTATCGGTTGGATCAAGATTGACGGCACAAAGATTGATTATCCCGTCATGCAGTCTCCGAACAACCCTGATTATTATCTGAAGCACAGCTTTGAGAAAGCATACAGCGACTACGGAGTGCCGTATATTGACGAAGCCTGTGCGACCGGTATCAGCAATAACCTCATCATCTACGGACACCACATGAAAAACGGGACCATGTTCAGCGACCTTTGCAGCTATACTGATGCGGACTTCTGCAAGGAGCATCCCATCATCAACTTTGATACGCTTTCCGGCTTCGGTGAGTATCAGGTCGTTGCGGTATTCAAGTTCAACACCAATCATGAGGACTTTCGCTACAACGAATATACGCAGATGAACGAGGAACAGTTCAAAGAGTTCATGTCTCAGGTTCATGCAAGACAGTGCTATGACACCGGCATTGATGCGGAGTACGGAGATCAACTTATTACTCTATCCACTTGCGAGTACACCTACAACAACGGTAGATTCGTAGTCGTTGCAAAGAAGGTATAACTTACTCTTTCTCTGAAAGGGGGCGATAGCTTTGAGTAAGATTAAAACCAAGGAAAGCGTCAAGGACATCAAGGTTCTTGACAAAGCGGCTGTTGCCTCTGAGCGTATGAAGACGGCGCTGATTCGTTCCAAAGACCAGATGCAGAATCTTATGGATGATGGACAGGTCTCGCCGTCAGAATATGCGGAGGACAAAATCAAATACGCCGCAGAAGATGTGGTAGATCGTGTCAGCCACGATGCTTCCTCCGGTGCAAAGAAAGCTGTCAATAAAGGTAAAGAGGCGTTCCGCGAACACCGCGAGGAAAAGCGTATTCAGAAGAACGAAGAACGTGTCAGAAAATACGAGGAAGAACTGCGCAGATCTGCGCAGACTTCCACCCCGCAGCAGAAAGCGGCAAGAGATACCGCAAAGAAGAATATCGAGGCACAAAGAGCGAACACCCGTATTAAGCGTAATCAGACGATCAAAACTGCGGAGCGTACCGAACACACCATCAAACAGTCTGCCCGTTCTGCGGGTAAAAAGACTGTGAAAGCCGGTGCAAAAGGCACGGTGAAGTCAACTGAAAAGGCTGTTAAGACCGCTGAAAAGACTTCCAAGGCGGCTATCAAGACGGCAGAAGCTACGGCGAAAGCCACGCAGAAAGCGGCGCAAGCGACTGCAAAGGCGGCGCAGAAAGCGGCTGAAATTGCAAGGCAGACGGCTATTGCCGCATACAAGGCGGCTGTTGCAGCGGCGAAAGCGATTGCCGCGGCGATCAAAGCCATTATTGCCGGGATAAAAGCTCTTATTGCTGCGATAGCGGCAGGCGGCTGGGTCGCAGTCGTTGTGGTGGTAATTATCTGCTTGATCGGTTTGATCGTTGGTTCCTGCTTCGGCATCTTCTTTTCCAGTGAGGATAAGAACGACGGTTCTCAGACCATGCGCGAGGTTGTCGTGGAAATCAATCAGGATTACCAAAATCAGCTTGATACCATCAAGGCAAATAACCCGTATGACGATCTTGAAATGTCCGGTTCCCGTGCAGTATGGCCGGAGGTGCTTTCTGTCTATGCGGTAAAGACTACAACCGACCCTGATAATCCGCAGGAGGTGGCTTCTGTTACGGAGGAAAAGAAACAACTCCTGAAAGATATATTCTGGGAGATGAATGACATTTCCTATCACACGGAAACGGACACTGAGACGGAAATCATTGAATCGGATGACGGTAACGGCAACATTCTCGAAGAAACTGTTGAGGTTACGAAGACAACGCTGTATATCACCGTAAACCATAAGACGGCGGAACAAATGTCGGATCAGTATCGTTTTAATGAGGATCAGAAAGCCCAAGTTGCCGAGTTGCTCGCACAGGACAGCAGTATGTGGGCATCTGTTCTCTACGGCATCTACGGAGCTGACGATCAGATTGTTGCGGTTGCGCTGTCTCAGCTTGGCAATGTGGGCGGTGAGCCCTACTGGAGCTGGTACGGGTTCGGCTCCCGAGTTGAGTGGTGCGCCTGCTTTGTATCGTGGTGCGCTAATCAGTGCGGTTATATCGAAACCGGCGTTATTCCCAAATACGCAGGCTGTGTCAACGGCGTCAACTGGTTCAAGGAACGTGGCCAGTGGGCGGACAACGACATTGAACCGGCACCTGGTATGATTATCTTCTTCGATTGGGATAACAAGGGCAGCTCCGGCCCACAGGATGGAGAATCCGACCACACAGGCATTGTTGAGCGGGTTGAGGACGGCATTGTCTATACTGTTGAAGGAAACTCCGGCGATAGCTGCCGTGAAAACCATTATGCTGTAGGCTATTATGAAATTCTGGGGTACGGGATTCCGGCTTATTAACGTCAAACGCCGCCCGAAAAGGCGGCGTTTACATATGAATGTGCTGATTGTGTTTTTCTGTACAGAGAAAGGAGAAAAAAGGTGGAAATAGCAAAGATATATGGATATATTAGAGTCTCGTCACGAGATCAAAATGAAGCTCGACAGGTGGTTGCACTTAAACAATTTGGCGTTCCGGACAATCAGATTTATATCGACAAGCAAAGTGGAAAAGACTTTAATCGACCGAAGTATAAGAAGATGGTGAGAAAACTTAAAGAAGGAGATCTTTTGGTCGTAAAAAGTATTGATCGATTAGGACGAAACTATGAAGAGATAATAAAACAATGGAGTGTGATTACCAAGTCAATCAAAGCCAATATTCTTGTGTTAGATATGCCACTTCTCGACACCAGGAAGAAAAGCAACGATTTAACCGGAACATTTATTGCAGATCTGGTGTTGCAGATTTTGTCTTATGTAGCACAAACAGAGAGGGATGCTATAAAACAGCGCCAAGCCGAAGGTATTGCAGTGGCAAAGAAAAATGGTGTTCGGTTTGGGCGAAAGCCATTGGAATTACCGGATAATTTTGTGGAAATTTGTGATGAATACAAGTCAGGCGGTTTGACGGTGAGACAGGCAGCGCAAAAGCTGTCTATGTCCGCAACATCTTTCTATCGTAAGTATATGGAGCAAGAAAAAATGTGTGCAGATGATTGAAATGAATGAAACACGATGAACGATGTTAAAATTTGTGCCCTCAGAGAAGTTTTTTGCTCCAAAAGGTAGACTTTTAGAAACTACAATTTCTGCAAAAAAATTATTAATTTGCCTAAAAAAACGGTAGATATAGTGCTTTATAGCATTGTAGCATACTTGTTCCAAAAAGTCTACTATATGGAGCAACTCGTGTAAGAAAGTAATGGAGCAACTCGTGTAAGAAAGTAATCTTAACACCGGGTGGTTTTGAGCGATTCTGAGATGTGGATCAAAAGTTATTGAACCACACGCAGTTCCGAGATAGTTGGTTCAGTCATGTATAAGGTTGAATCTGGCAAATGCTTTACATGGCTATACCATACACAAAAAATTCAAACTCAAGGAGGTGAAATGTGGTGAAATACGAAGCTCCAAAGGCCGTTAAAGTTGAATTCCCGGCCGCACTTGCAGCTGAATGTTGCAATCGATGAGATGAGGCAACGCTCCATGCGGGCTTTGCCCGCATGGAGCGTTGCCCCCTTAAAATGATGCGAATCTGAAAAAACGAGGGGAAAATATGAACATAGATTTTGAACAAAAAGTTCTGTTAATAGACGATTCACGGTGGATTAGCTTTGAAGAGATATGTGACAGCATATGCGTATCTAATAAGGATGTTGTGTACATAGGGGGATCTCTCGTAGAGGGACATATTAATCCACTCTCATTTGGAATGGGAAATAAGTTTTCCGATGTTGATGTCTTTATCATCCGAGAGCACAATGCGTTTTTAAAGACAGCGTGTGTATATGATGATAATGTAAGAAGAACTTTTTTTTGTGAAAAGAAACAATGTGGATTTGACGTCGAAGTTTATGATAAAGACTTTGTAAATGTTTTTGCAGAGGTGCTCAATAGAGTTGAGGTTGCTCCCAATGAACGAATCAATAACGTTTTTTTTAATTACTTACCGCAAGGATGTAATTTTGAATTGCTCAACACATTTCTTTGCAGGCTTTATAATTCGATTTGTATAAAAGGAGAAGAAGCATATAAAGAATTGCAAAACAAAATTAAATATAGAAAGTTTCTTGATTTATTGATTAGCAAAACTATTGTTTCTATTGATAATATATATGAGGATGTGCAAGGGAATGTCGAAGCTGGACAACTAGATGTAGCCTTATACTGCGCAAGAAGAATAGTATTAAATGTAATGTTTGTTGTCTTAATGAAGAATAGTATTTTTACAGATCGCGAGAAGTGGATTCCGCTTAAATTTAGTAATCTATGTAGATTTAATAAAAAATTCTTAACTTTAAATAGTGCGTTTAAAGTTCTTTTTCGTGGAGATCTGAGCAAAGATATAGCTTGCAACAATGCAATAGTGGATACGATGAGAGTGTCAAAACAGGTTATTGAAACAATATTGATGGAGGAACTACAATTATGAATATTTCAAATTTCAACCAAATCAAACGAAATCCGGATTTGAGAATTAGGAAGGTTCAAGAGCAATACTACATCTTTGACAGACATAAATGTTACGCTGTAAATTTTACTGGTGCAATAGTCGTTCATACGTTGGAAAAGAATTATCCGATGAAGGATTTTTTAGATAAATTGTCCGAAAAGTTTGATGTGAATGACTTTGACACTTTGCAAAAAGATGTGATTACTTTCATTGAGTTTTTAGCACAAGTAGGACTAGTGACAATAGAATGATAGAGCGGAATTTTTTGACTGATAGGGAAAATGTGCGACTTGCGACAGTATTGTGTTTAAACTCACTATATTTGTTTTTTCCAACCAGTCAAATCATGTTGCTTAGCGTATCTTGGGTGTTTATTCAAATGTGTATTGGTAATGCTAAGCGAATACCTAAAAGACCACTAATTCTATACTGGATTAGAATGAGTATTTATTTTTTGCCGTATTTAATCCCAAGCGTGCTTATGAGTACTGTCGTAGATGATAAAGTTGTCGTCGTGGCAAAAAAGGAATCTGCTATTTTATTGAGTTTTGTGGTTGTGCTCATTGCCTATTTTATATGGATAATGTTCTGCCGAAAGAGCATTCGTATTTTGGCGTCGAAAGACTATGCTGCGGTGACTAAATTCATAAAAAAAAGTTATATTTATCTTCGGCTATATACAATAATTGGCGCAGCAATATGCGAAGAAGTTTTTTTTCGGGGAGTTATATTGTCGCTTATGGCTCCAATATATATTTTATTCCCTTTATCGACAGCTCTTTTTATATTGGCTCATTGGACGCTTCCGTGGGGTGGACTATATAAAAAAAGGGACTTGATAACAGAGTTTTTCATTAGCATTATTAATGGAGGTATATACTTTTACTCGCATACAATTATTCCAGGAATTATTCTACACCTACTGATTAATTGCACTACAAACGTTGACTTGTTTCTGCAGTACGACCGATGGCATTTAAGAAAAAAGCATTATGACACAATAGCGCTGACATTAGAACAATCGATTGAGGATGATCTTGAAATATAGAGTTGGCATTTTTGTATGTTGTTATAAACTGTAATATCGGTCTTTATACCAATTGATGGGAGGCGGAATGGAAGGGAGCAAAAGAAGTAATTAACATAGATTGTAGAAGATGTGTGAGGAAGAACATGAATTTGATTTTTTCTATTAATACGAAAAAAGAGGATACGATAGAGTCTCTTGCTGAAGTTATAAACGAAATCAAAACCATACAAAGCAAGGTCCTTCTTCGATGCAATTTAAAAAATTTTGACTTTGAAGATGCAGGGAGAGTTGAAAAGCTTATTAAAAGTATAGATATGCTGAAAATGCAGAAATTCTCATTTTGTGAGTTATATTTAGACTTGCCCTATCCGCATAAAAAGGTGCGTTTACACAGCAGTGAAGAGAGAATTATAGATGAGGGCGAACTAATTATCGCCTACGCAAAGCCAGGGACTAAAGAACTATATTTGGATGGAGAACTAAAATGTGAGGCGGAAAATCTTGTAATCTATGGGAACGGTGAAGGAATGCTTAGAGTAAAGGAAAACAATAAGGATTACATCGTATTTCAAGCAATAAATTCGATGAGGTTACTAAGGAATAAATCCATCTCCGCGGGGGTTAAAGAAATAACAGTATTTCACGAGTGGCAAATAGAATTTTTAAAAAAAATAACCGAAAGAGTAGATAATGTTAACTTTATGCTCTCGTTTTGTGATAATGCTGATGCTGTAATTTTGTTTAAAGAAAACATTTTAGGTAAAATTCAAAATGTCAAGGTGTTTGCCAAAATTGAATCTCTCTTGGGTGTTAATAATATTTCCGAAATTGTCGAAAAATGTGATGGAATTGTGGTAGCAAGAGGAGACTTATTACTTTCTGCCCCGATGAAAGATTTTTATCAAAACACTATTGCGATTGCAAAAGCAACTTCATGTGCAAGGAAACAACTTATATTTGTTACAGATATTCTTAAATCATTGGATACACAGAATATTCCGCTTAGAAGCGAAATAATTGACTATCAAATTATGAAGGCAAGTGGAGCGGATGCTGTTATTCTTGATTCTAGTGTTTTATACAGGAAAAGAACACATATTTTAAAAGATGCACTTGATGCTTTGTAACAGGCTGATTTGCATAAAACAGTATATTACATATAAATAATGGAGATTTGTGTTATGAATAAATGGAGTGTTGGATGGGGTACAATTAAAGATTGTAACATGAAGTGCAAGTTTTGCTACAGCAAAGAAGTCCGAACAGAACAAATAGATGCACTTGGATTAGACATTTGGATTCGCTTTATTGACAATAATCATAAATATATTGAGGCAATAAACTATGGGACTGGAGAAAACTCCATAAGTGATGATTGGTTTGAATTAATATCATATATTAACGAACGTTACAAAATACCGCAAGCAATCACAACAAACGGGTATTTGTCAGAAAGGATAACAAATTCTAGCCGTCTGCAAGAAATCTTCAGAAGATCAATACAAGAAGTTGATGTTTCACTTGATTTTGCTAACGCAAAAATGCACAACGAGTTTAGGGGGCAAGCAAACGCTTATAACTGGGCTATTAATATGCTCGAAACCTGTAAGGCGTTTGAAAAAAGATGTTCGATTGTGTTTATTGGAACTAATGATACATTGACAGAAGACAACCTTGGAGGGTTATTTGAAATTGCATTAAAATACAACATGAAACTCCGAATGAATTTGTATCGCCCAACGAGTTCATCAACAGAAATTAACAAACAGTTTATACCAACATATTCACGAATACTAAATGCATTGAAATTTATCTCAGACAACTATGCAATTCTTGCATTGTGCGACCCTCTCTTTAGTTCGATTCTATCAGAAAATTATAAAAGAATAGATCCGTCTGGAACCCGAAGTATTAGAATTCTGGCTGATGGAAGTATAACTCCTTCAACATATCTTATTTCTGAGGACTTCAGAACAGCCAATATATTGACTCATAGTCTAAATGAGTTGAAAATTGCAGAGAACTATGCAAAAATTCCAATTCCTGCGAAATGTCATAATTGCTGCTTTGAGGAAGCCTGCAAAGGGGGCGTTCTTGATCGGCGCTTCTTGTGGTATTCATCTTTTTCTGAACGGGATCCATATTGTCCGTTTAGGGAAAACAACTATTTGCCGTCCTTTAAAGTGAAACAAGTCAGCAATGATGTTAAGTCTATCCATCAAGATTATTTACCAACTATGTTTTTTGCAAATAACGAAAAATTTAGTGAAAAATAGAGGCGCCTATGAGTTCTAATCAAAATTACATAATTCTATTTGTTCCCAAAGCGCTTTCACATCGCACGGCAGAAGAAAACTTAGGCGTTGAGTATCTATCTGCGACTTTGCAAAAAGCTGGGAATGATGTAGTTGTCCTTGACGCGTGGCTTATGGAACTGGACAATTTGGAAATCATGAGAAGAATGCGAGAAATGCTTGAAAAAAAGGGGCACCCAACAATAGTTGGAATATCAACATATGTATCCAATATTAGGGAAGTTGAAACTCTCATTCGCATTATACGCTCAGTATTCTCAACCAAAATCGTTGCAGGAGGATTTGGCCCATCTTTTTTTGTGGACAAGTTTTTGGAAATTGGTGTGGATATCGTCTCGATTGGAGAGGGGGAGCGAACTCTTGGCGATCTTGTTGATGCTCTTCATAAAAAAACCGACATTCGTAATGTTAAGGGAATAGCATATAGGCAGGATGGGCAAACAGTATACACAGAAAAGCAACAATTAATTGATGATTTAGACACAATACCATTTCCTTCTAGAGATAACCTTGAGTATGTTACTAGAAGAAAATCAGCAGTTAATGTGTTAACTGCACGAGGATGTAATGGACATTGTTCGTTTTGTTCTGTTATTGCTTTTCAGAAGCTGTGTATAGGGAAAAAATGGAGAAGCCGCAGCGTTAACAATATCGTTGATGAGTTGGAATTTCTTTACAGAAAAGGAGTTCGGCTTGTAAAAATAATTGATGATAGCTTTTTAGAAGAAGGACGAGACGAGGAATGGTGTAGAAACTTCCGTGACGAAATAGTGAAAAGAGGCATCAAATTAAAACTCAGAGGTTCCGTTGTAGCCGAGAATGTAACAAAAGAGAAAGTTCTGTTGCTTAAAGAGAGCGGCTTTTATTCTTTTGCATGTGGTATTGAAAATTTTTCTCAATCTGTTTTAAATCGTTATGGAAAAAGAGCTACGGTCATAGATAATATACGAGCTTTAAGAGCCTTTAAAGAATGTGGAATTATAATACAATGTGGTATCATTTTGTTCGATCCATATACAACATTAAGCGAGTTAAAGGATAATTATCGTTATCTAACCTTTTTTCCGGAAGTCGTTATGAAGGGGATTTTCTCGGAATTATATGCTGCTGAAGGAAGCAACTTTACAAATAAAATACTGTTAGATCCTAATACGGGGGAACATGTGCTTCACAATGAAAATTATACGTATGACATTATTGACGAAAAGGTTCGAACGGTATATACCTTGTTAAAAGAATGGCAGCAGTCGCATTCAACAATGTATGATATGCTTGTTGACCCGTTAAATGCTCCAAAGAATATTTCTCTACAAAACTTAGAAAGATTAATGCTTATATACCAACAAGTACATAAATATGATTTAGATGTATTGGGACTGATTCTTGAGCAGATTGAATATGCTGACAGTTCAAATATTAAAAAACAACTTGCGAAAAAAGCCATAAACTTACAAAATACATTTGTGGTCATTGAAAAAACAATTAAGAAAATCTATGAGGAAGAAGACTTAGTATTTGATGGGCATAAGAATAAGTACTTGTGTTAAATATGAAAAAATGATATAATTAAGTTTTCAAAACTTAGAAAATGATGGGAGGGAAAATCAGATGACATTTGGTGTTGCAGTAAAGGCATATATCTTTAAAGATAATAAACTTTTGGTCATCTATAAAACAGAAGCTGAGGCACAAGGCAATCTAAATACAGAAGATCGTAGAGATATTCCGGGAGGAAGAGTTGAGTTTGGTGAGCAACCGGAAATAGCGTTAAGGCGTGAAGTTTATGAGGAGGTAGGGCTGCAAATCGATGTTCTTCAGCCATTCATGGTGTGGTCTTTTGTTAAGAATGAACTTCAACTAGTGGGAATTAATTATCTCTGTCTGTGGCATTCTGGAGAAGTTGTTTTAAGTGTAGAACACGAAAAATATGAATGGCTTACATATGAAGATATACTTAGAAGAAACTGGGGAGAAGAACAGTATCATAAAGCATTTGAACATTTTGTGGAATATAAAAGGAATGAGGAATAATATAAGTAGATGTTTGATTTGTTAATTGTTGGTGGATATATTATTCTGCAAGAACCGATCCATGAGATAAAGAAGCTTAATATAGGAATAAAAAATGGGATTATTGCTTACATTGGTGATTCAGTTATGGGTGCCAAATCATATGTTGAGGCGTCGGAGTCTCTTATATCACCTGCATTCATCAATGGACATCTTCACTTTGGAGAATACTATTTACGAGGGACTGGAGTGGCTTCAACAGCGGAATATATAGACCTTGGAGAACGATTTAATATGGCTACTAAGGAGTACGAAAATCAGATTCGTTGTAGTTCGATAGATAATGTGGTACATGAGTCTATATTGTTTGGTAGTCTTACGCTTTGTGGAGCACGAGGGTGGCCTCATATTTTTTCTCATCCTATTAATTATTTTCTAGGATATCCACTAATGAATTCGGCTAAACTTGGTTCATATGCAAAGGATTTTGAATATTTTTTTGAACGACTATCTACAACGGAGAGAGAAAAGTATTATATAAGTCTTCATTCGCTTCAATATACTACGACTGATGTTTTACAGCGCATCGCAAAAGTTAAGCGGCTTTACCCAAATTGTATTCTAAGTCTTCATCTTTACGAAAGCATAGAAGAAAGAACATGTATTGAAAGAAGAATGAAGCGTAACGCGCTAAATGTGTTACAGGAATACGGTCTTGTCGATGATAAAACACTTCTTGTTCATTGCAATTATATTAACGATGAAGATATTGATATTATTGAGAAGCAACATGCAAGTGTTGTTGTTTGCTACAATAGTAATTTAAGATTAGGGAATAAGCCGTGTGAGATACAACGTTTGAAAGATCGTGGAATTAACATAATCGCAGCAACAGACGGTCCCGCGACGGGGGATGGATTATCGTTACTGGATAATCTTAAAACAATTGGCTATCTGACGGGAATTTCTAGTTGGGAGCTTTTCGACATGATCACAATTAATCCAGCTAGTTTTTTTGGATCTAATGTCGGACAGATTAAAATAGGGAATAGAGCGGACTTGTTATTTTTTGATATAATGCGCCCAGAATTTATATATGAGGAGAAGTTAATCGAAAATTTGATTTATTCATCTGGTGTGCGCCCCAAAATGATTATGAAGGATGGGAATACAATTGTTGAAGATTACACTATTTGCGATTCAATAGGCAGAAAAGCGGTTATCGATAATAAGAAAAAAACGTTAGAACTACTTCGTGATATAGGGGTAAGTAATGTATTATTTAAAAATGATTTGTAATTCGGCTGCGGTTGTTTTTTCAACCAACTGCCTAAGAATGAAAAATAAGGTAATGAACAGCTTTGAACTTCGCAGTACTATACCAGGGTTAATTGTTCAGAGCATAGATGATCTTGATGAAACTTTACCCATTATAAACTACATGGATGCTTCTTGCAGAAGCTTTGATATAAATACAAGTACAGACCGTTATCAGGTGTTGTTTCCATTAGAAGATATATATTTTTACGATATAGTATATTTATTGCTTCTTGTTTTTTCAAGAGAGCTTAATAAAAGAGGCAAATATATTATTCATTGCGCTGCTGTAGAAAAAAACGGAGATTGTATACTGATTGCTGGTGAGCCGGGAGCGGGAAAGACGTCGATCGCGCTGTGCCTTTGTTTAAACTATGGTTACAAATTAGTCAGCAATGATCGAACTGTGATTGGGTTAAGCAATAATAGGCCATATGTCTTTTCTGGAACTTTGGAAACTAGCATTCGACCGCAAATGAAAAAACTCCTTTTTCCACATGTAAAAGAAGATTTTTGGGACAAATGGGACAAAAAAACAGACAAAATAAATATCACCGATAGTTTTAAAGAATTAGGTGTTGAAACCGGACAAAAAGGCTTTTTCAAAAATATATTTTTGGTTAATACATATCCTTCATCAGAAGAAGGAAAAATTTGGGAGATCAATCGTGTGGATAGATCGATTGCGATTGTCAAAATGCTATCAGAGTGTATACGAGGAGCGCGTAACATAATGATTAGCAATTCTCAGTTACTTCCGAGTTTTGATAGCAAAGAACTAATGGAAATAAGAGAGCAGGATGTTCAAGGCATAATATCAAAATGCAATTGTTGGTGTGGCAGAGGTGCAATACTCAGCATATGCGATATTATCAACAACCTTCAACCATTACCACACAATTAAGGGTACAAGCAATGCGGCAAAAAGAACTAATTGAAAAAGAAGCAAAAGGATTGATCGCCCAAACTGATTATGTTATGCTTCAAAAAGAGAAAACCTGGGATAAAAAACTAATACAAGTAAATTATTATTATACGAATGATCAGCTTAAAGAGAAGCATCCTGATGTACACATACGAATAAGGTGCTTTGGCAAGGATATGTATCTACAAATTAAGGTCACAACTAATAAGGAACATAATTTCCGTGAGTGCAACGAATATGAATTAGTTATGAAAGATATACCTGCTCAAATAGACGAAGAAACGCTTAGACGGGCTTGGGGAGATTATCGTTTTGGAAATGTAAAACTGATAGGCTTTTTGGTGACAGAACGCTCTATAAAGAATGTTGAAAATGCAAAAATTATGCTTGATAGAAATGCCTACAATGGTAAAGAAGACTATGAAATAGAAATTGAATGTGATAGTATAGAAATCGCAAGGCAAACTATAACTGCGTTGGGGGTAGAGGATAAGATGAAAATGTCTCGCGGAAAATATGAGCGGTTTTGCAAAACACTAAATTTGTGATTTCAGATGTAAAGTTTGTAATCATTTATAACATCGGAGAAAGACGGTCGTTTTGTCGGCGCTACTTCTCTGTAGCTTTTGCCGAATTGGAATACGGCCACGAGGAAAGAACATGGACTACGTAATTGATGTGCAGAATCTTTGCCGGGAATATAGACAAACGCCAAACCTATTCAAACGTAAAAGGCAATACATAAAGGCAGTAGATGGGGTGTCGTTTTCGGTTGAAAGAGGGGAAATCTTTGGATTACTGGGGCAAAATGGTGCCGGAAAAACAACGACCATAAAAATGCTCACCACACTGCTGGCACCTACCAGCGGAGTCTGTAAGGTGCTAGGATATGATACCTTCGGCGAAGAGAAAAAAATACGCCCACAGATTAACTTTATCTTCGGCGGGGAAATGGGCGTCTATCGCCGCCTCTCGGCCAGAGACAATCTGCGGTATTTTTCAAACCTGTATCTATTGAACCGAAAGGAGCAAGAGAACAGAATTGAAAAGATTCTGGAACAGGTGGAATTAGCTGACCGTGCAGATGATCTTGCGGAGACATATTCAAAAGGAATGATACAGCGCTTGCAGATCGCACGGGGGCTTATAAATGACCCGGAAATACTTTTTATGGATGAGCCTACGGTGGGATTAGATCCAATCGGAGCAAGAATGCTACGGGATATCATTCGCCGCCTTAAGCAGGAAGGACGCACAGTTCTTTTGACTACTCATAATTTGCCAGAGGCTGAAGAACTATGTGATCGGATGGTAATCTTAAATAAGGGTAAGATTGTTGCAAGAGGTACACCGGCAGAGATTAAGAACGGCTATGACACACTTGAAGAAGCCTATGTGGATTTAATCAAGGAGGCTACTAAATGAGTTTAGCTGTTCTAATAAGTTCTATACGCGTACAAATGAAGCAATCGTTTGTTCGCCCGATGTTTCGATTTTGCTTGTTGGCCAATCCCGTGTTAAATACTATCTTGCTGTATGAAATGTATCGAAATTCAGGCGAAGATAACTTTATGGCCTATGTCGTATTAGGCGCTGGACTGATGGGGCTTTGGAGCTGCATATGCTTTTCTTCAGCTGGGGATATTAACAGGGAGCGTCACAGCGGAACATTGGCGTTGATATTTGCCGCGCCCGCAAGTTTTCCTGCCATTATTTTGGGAAAGATATTGGGGAACACAATATTATCACTTGTAACCTTGGTGATTTCGCTCATTACTGCAGTGGTTCTTTTCCAGGTCCCAGTGATGATAGGAAGCCCCCTGCTATTTTTAATAGCTTTATTCGGTGCGGTAATGGCGTTCGTGGTAATTTCATCTGTGATTGCTTGTCTTCTGACACTTTCACGTAAAACAGAATTGTACATGAATTGTATCGAAATACCTGTAATCCTGCTTTGTGGGTTTGTGTTTCCTGTAACCATTCTGCCGAAAGCGGTGCAAGCCATTAGCTATGCGCTTTCCCCAACATATGCCGTTGAGCTTCTAAGAATGGCTGTGTGGGGTGTGGAAGATACTGCACTTTTTTGGGAGAAATTTGGAATAATGGTCGGGATTACAGCTATATACGCAATACTATCCGGATTGTTATATCGGAGAATTGACCGCCGTGTCCGTATTGCAGCAACATTGGAGGTGGCGTGATGATACGGCGCTTTATTGATCAGGCGGTTCTATACCATAGAGGCCGTAGTGCAGCATTTGAAGCTGAAGAGTTTGCGTTAATGCAATTGGGATATCCATTAATCACGCTGATATTCTACTGCCTAATCGCTGCACATAGTTTTCAAACTACAAATTTAACTAGCTGGGTCATTGGTAATTCCTTTCTGCTATGCACAAACGCCTGCATCTTTGGATTAGGGAATATCTTTGTGGGCGAACGTTATTGGGGAAGGTTGCGCTCCATTATTGCCTCGCCATGTGCGAAGTTACCTTTAATTCTGGCAAATGGCGTATTCCCTGCAATCTTCGCGGTGTGTGCTTCCATATTTGGCTTCTTGGTCGGGGCGCTTGTTTTTCATGTGGACTTTTCCAATGTGAATCTTGGGCTTGCGATAGTTACTGTTTTATGCGCTATGATATCGGCATCTTGCTTTGGTCTCTTTTTAGCGGTTTTCGGATTGATGTCAGATAGTATGCACCTGGTGCTGAATGTTGTCAGTTACCTGTTGATGATCTTTACGGGCGCAGAATTCCCGGTATCCCAGTTACCCCTTGCGGGAAGGATTGTTGCACAGTTCATGCCTCTGACAAAATCAATATCAGCGATGAATCTATTGTTTGAAGAGGAGCTTGGCTCTTTTTGGCTCCTCTTGGGTGGAGAGATTGTTACGGGTGTGACGTATGCCTTGTTAGCATGGTCCATCTTTGGATTTGCAGAGCGTGCCGCAAGAAGAAGCGGACGATTTGATATGTTCTAAAAAAAGCGTCAAACGGGGGCACAGATAGCGGACCGCGTTTGGCGCTTATTCTCAGTTTGCTATTATAACGTAAGCGCTCAATAACAGAGTCATTGTTCTGACGGATATATTCCTCGGCAGATTTTCTGTATCCAATCTTTTGGCAATATTCAGACACAAACGCCAAATCAATATCTTCAATAGAAGAACGGAATACCGGCTCGTCCTCGTAATAGCGAGAGCCTTTTGCGTACATAAGCTGTAATCGTTCATCAAAATTGAGCTTCTTTGATTTGTCACCCATGCGATAATATACATCATCCTGCTGATTCGCGTGCAATTCGGAACTTTGCGGGATAGAGATGACAAGAAGATGATTTGGTTTCCCGTCCTTGTCCACGCAGTCAATCGTTTCTGTTGTAATGCGGATAGAGGGCTTGCAGTAATCAAACGGCACCCTCAGAATATCATTAATGTTGTTTTGATAGTCGTCGATTCCGGTCACGGTCGAATCATCCTCTATGCCGATAACAAGTGTACCGCCATCGGCGTTGGCAAACGCAACAACATGGTTGGACAAACCTTTAGGATCTTTTCTCGCACTTTTGCGGTCAAAGGTTTGATCCTCCTTTTTGTTATAGAGTTCTTCAAGCGTATATAGCATATAGATACCCCCAGTGGTTATCGCAAAAATTCTTTTCTGTATTCCTGTCGTCTGAAATTATACCCCTGCATTATCAGATCATCGGCTTTCAAGGCAACAAGGTTGATGTCGGAATTCATCGCTTTGGCGATTTGCTGAACATCATATCCCCGTTCTATTAATTCCAATATTTCATCATCGGGTAGAGAGATTTGAGCGGCAAAGATGTTTGCTTCATATTCCATTCTACTGTCCCACATATTGAAAATATTAAATTCTTTGAAGCCGCCGACCTTGGTGGCTTCATCCCTATGCAATGTATCGTGTCCAAGTTCGTGAAGCAAGACAATTTTTTCCATTACCGGATGAAGATCTTCTTTGACAAACATAAAACGGTTACGCATGATGACCTTATATGCTCCTCGCTGACGAGCGAAGGGACAATATAATATTTCGACACCTAATTCTTTGGCAATTCGGTGAGGATCTCGAGTTCCACAGGTTTTCACGAGAGTATTTGCCTTTTGGATTATTTCGGATGTGCAAAGATACATTGCTTTTTCACCCCTTTCACACCATTATACCTTCATATTCTGATTATCTCATAATCGGTGTACCATAAAACGGACTTATTTGGCACGGTGCTTCTTGGGGGTGAATTTTTTATTCTTTTCTTTTGCAATCCAGTAGGCATCCTGAAGGGCTTTCATCATTACATCCATGTCTTCTTCTGCCATTTCTCCGCCTGCAAATAATCCCGTAAGTTCATCGGTAAGCTGCTGTGCCTGCTTTGCTCCTCTTGCCCCATATTTATCACCTGCTTGTGCGATAAGCACGCCGGCATTACCAAGCAATTCGTCCGCAGAAACACTAAGTGCTTTTGCAAGTTTTTCGGCAGCATCTAACCGGGGGCGAGATACTCCGTATTCGTAACGTTGAATCATACGAGAGGATACGCCGGATGCTTTTGCTAATTGTTCCTGCGTTAAATTGCGCTGTTCTCGTAATTCTTTTAATCTCTCGTTAAATTTCATAATCATTCCCCTTCGTCTGAAAATTATAACTTTTTGCGAACACGACATTTATTTCGCGAGAAGATATTGACACGACATTATCGCCGTGCTATAATCAACTCAACGTAACGACACTTGTGTCGTAATTATAATACTGCACGACACTATGTTTGTCAATAGGTTTCGCTAAAATTTCAAAAAAGAAGTTGCTTTAACGATTGAAAAGCACGATTTGACAAGTTGCTTATCTATCCGTTGACAGAGAAATTATGATGTATCAAACAATGGAGGTTTACGTTAAACGTATTACGAGGTGATGAGATTGAAAAAAGAAGAGTGGTCTCCGATTCCGATGCACTGTGCAAACTGCGGGCAGCTCAATTACGGGTATCGGAACGAAGAAGGAAAAATCAAGTACGAGTGTACGGTATGCAAGGTGGTGTCGGTAAGGGTTCAGAAAGGCCGCAGGCACGACCGCATTGATATATATGCTCCCATTGGGCAAGAACGCTATGAGTGAGGTAAAAGAAGATGGCTTATATGAATTTGAAAACGTTTGAGATTTGGGCCGATTCAAACATCGATGGCTTTGAGAATGAACATTTTGAGGTGGACGAGCTGATTGCACCCGTCATACGGGAACTCAATCTCAAAGGTTATACAACAAAATTCTGTTGTTCAGGACATCCCTATTATATGTTTAATGAAGCATTTACAAAAACCGAGAAAGATGCGACGGCAATTGTTGGTTTGATCGATACTGAACGATGTGAAGATGCGAATTTCTCGGTCAGAGCATTATATATAATGCCCGATAATGATTTATATATCGTTTTCGCAGGAGTAAGCAGCAACGATTTCTGCCTTCCTTTGCCTGACGGATTTCGTTGGGATGACGAGTGTACCATTCGTTATGATTACATCGAAACAGAGGTGTATGAATTTCTTTCAGAACGGTTAAATGCCTGTAAGACACTGTATGAATGGGCAATGAAATTACCCATCAAGAAATAAATCAAATCAAAAAACTGAATACGGCGACACGACGGTAAGGTTGAGGTGAAACAGACTGTGTAATTCCTTGTCCAGGTCAGTTGCTTTGAATTTATCGGTATGTTAATCCAGACCTGCTGAACGCTAACATGAGAGGCTGCCGACAAGACAGATAGCCCAAGGGCTAATTCTGTCTTGCCGGTGGCTTTTTTCATTTGGCAGACAAACAAGAGAGCTTCCGGCTGAGAAATCAGAAAGGAAGCTCTTTTTATGTTTTTATTAAGCCGCTGGCAATGCTTTATTGCCCAATATCCCTGATCTCCAATTTTTTGATAAACCACAAAAACTCAAAAAATCAAAGGAGATCACAAAATGAGAGATATTAACACTTTCCTTGTATTCAAGGACACTAATGCAGAGGAAAAGGAACTCGTTATCGCTACGGCGGAAGAGTGGAACGCAATACTTGAAAAGAACAGAACGCTCCCACGTGAGGAGCGTCGGTTCTTTATTGAAAATGTAATTAAAGAAAGCGATTATACCGACACGATGTACATAGAAACAACTAAAGAGAAGTACGACAAGTGGCATTCTCAAGCTGTTTCTCAGTACGAAAAAGATCAGTATGGTAAGGACTTTATATTTATCTCAACTGAGCAGCCGTCAAGAGATAATCCTGAAATTACTGTTGGAGACACGATATCCGATGGCTTTGATTTGGAAGCATCTGCGGTGGATTCGATCTTAATGGAAGAACTCCGTGTTGCTTTACAGAATTGGCGTGAATGGGCAGTGGAGCTTTTTGACTATTGGCGTGTTGGTAAATACAGAACCTGCTCAAAGGAATTGATTCAAAAATACGGCATTTCGTATGTGACAATAGCAAAGCGAAAAAATCGCTTTGAAGCCTTCGTAAAAAATTTTCTTCAGTAAAGGGTTAAGATTGCGCGAAAAAAACTTGCGGTACAGGTATGCAGGGATAAATCAAATATCAAGTACCGGAGGTTAAAAATGAATAGTTGCAATTACATGAAGGTTCAGAAGGGGGACTTATTTTATGCTGACCTTGGAAAAACGATAGGCTCTGAACAAAGCGGAGTCAGACCTGTTATTGTAATCCAAAATAATGTCGGAAACAAATATAGTCCTACCGTTATTGTGGCACCGCTTACAAGCAAGATTAAGAAACAGACTATGCCAACCCATGTCGAAATCGGAGAAAGATTCGGACTTCCCGACTATTCGATAGTCCTTCTTGAACAGGTCAGGACGATAGATCGGCAACGTATCTTGGATTATGTGGGTACCGTAGATAGCAAAACAATGAAGCAAATCAATATGGCTCTCCGAGTGAGCCTCGATTTGGAATAAGGAGGATCACAATGGAAATCGATGAAACCAAGCAGATCAAACTGAAAGATAAGCCGATGATGACACTACTTGAAGCGGCGGAATTCACCGGTATCGGGAGGCATAAGCTTTGTGACTTGTCAGACAAACCGGATTGCGATTTTGTGCTTTGGGTTGGTAATAAGCGGTTGTTCAAAAGAGACAAGCTGCTTGAATACCTCATGAAAGCTTATTCCATCTGATTGTCAAATGTGCAAATGGGCTCTTTGCAGCTCATTTGCACATTGGGAAAAGAAAAAGAAATCCAGTATCCTATTATCAACTTATTGCAAGGAGGATATTGGAATGGGAAAAGACGATAAGAATGAACTTGTCCCTGTGTGGGAAAAAGCAACGCTGACATTGGAAGAGGCAGTCGCATACTCCGGCATTGGCAGAGATAAGCTTTGCAAACTGTCAAATAATGAAGACTGCGACTTCATCTTGTGGATCGGACGCAAAAGACTTTTTAAGAGAAAAAAACTGGATGAATACATCGAGAAGTCATTCTCGATCTAAGAAAGGAGCCTGACTATGGCAAGAACAGTAAAAAAGAATGTGCGGTATGACAGCCACCGTGTGAGACTCCGTACAGGAGAAACGGAAAAAAAGTATGGTTATGAATACCGCTGGACAACTCCGGACGGAGTTCGGCACTCTACCTTCGCCCCTACGCTCGATAAACTGAGAGAGCTTGAGGAGGAACTGGCTGCCGACAAGCATGACGGCATCAAAACAGATGTGAAGGGACTTACAGTTAATGACTGCTTCGATCTTTGGAAAGAACTCAAGCGAGGCATCAAAGACAGTACATTTAAGAACTATATTTACAATTATGAGATGTTCGTCAAGCCTACATTTGGTAAAAAGAAAGTGGTTCAGGTAGTAAAGTCGGATGTCAAACGGTTCTATAACACTCTTGCCGACGATCAACATCTGAAGATTTCGACCATTGACGGCATTCACAATGTCTTACATCAAGTATTTCAGGTAGCTGTAGATGACAACTACATTCGCGGCAATCCGACGGACAGAATGCTTAAAGAACTGAAAGTAGCACACGGGCATGAGGTTGAAAAAAGAAAAGCACTTACACTCGATCAACAAGAACTGTTCCTGCGCTATATTAAGGAGACAGAGAAATATCAGCACTGGTATCCTATTTTCTTTATTATGCTCAATACCGGGATGCGCGTTGGAGAGATTACCGGTCTCAGATGGCGAGATGTTGACTTTGAACAGGGGTTTATTAATGTTAATCACACCTTAGTATATTATAACCACCGCGACGAGCTCGGTGCCTATTTCAGTATCAATACGCCGAAAACAGATGCCGGCAAAAGAGATATTCCGATGATTGAAGGAGTCAGAGAGGCTTTTGAAATGGAACGGCAATACCAAGTAAAAAATGGTATTGAAAGCAAGGCAAGAATTGATGGGTACGACGATTTCATCTTCGTTAATCGGAACGGGCTTGTGCAGCATCAGGGTACCCTTAATAAAGCATTGAAGCGCATCTTGAGGGATTGCAACGATGATGTTCTTCTCGAACACGACCTTGAAACAGATCCTACCTTGCTGCCAAACTTTAGCTGCCATATTCTCAGACATACTTTTGCGACCCGTTTATGTGAATCGGGGGTCAATCTGAAAGCCATTCAGGATATGCTGGGACATGTCGATGTTTCTACCACAATGAACATTTATGTGGATGCTATGAATGACATGAAAAAGAAAGAAATGGCTGCTTACAGTAAATATATTACGAAGCCGGAAGATGTCGATAATATGACGGTAGCTGATCTGAACAGAATAACGATGATGAAGATGGGCTTTATAAATCCCTAAGACCTAAGATGCCACAAGGAAATCTACCTTGTGGCATCTTTCTGCTGATTTGCACATTTCTCAAATCAGCAAGAATTGCCTATACTAAGAGCAAAGAATTTTAAGGAGCTTTTGGTATGGACAACAGTATATCTAAAATGAGACCGGAGCTTGTTCCCGAATGGTCGTCAAAGAATTTCCCGCTTACACCGGATGAGATTCCGTTTGGCTCGAATAAATTATATTGGTGGACAGGCTCCTGCGGTCATGAATGGCAGACCAGCGCAAAAGCAAGATCACATGGTGAGAAATGTCCGATCTGTACTAATGCAAGAATTATTGCCGGTATCAATGACCTTGCTACATTACATCCGGAGCTTGCGAGTGAATGGTCTCCCAAGAACCATCCTCTTGAGCCGACTATGGTTTGTGCAGGAACACATAAGAAAGTAATATGGCACGGTAAATGCGGGCATGAATGGTCGGCTTCGGTCAAAAGCCGCATGGCCGGTACAGGCTGTCCGTATTGTTCTCATAATGCAGTGCTGGCAGGATTCAATGATTTGGAAACGCTGTTTCCGGAGGTTGCAAAGGAATGGTCCCCAAGAAATCTGCCGCTGCTTCCATCACAGGTTACGGCTTTTTCCAATAAGAAAGTATGGTGGGAGTGCAGCAAGGGACACGAATGGTTTACACTGATTTCAACCAGATCGGACGGAAGCAAATGCCCATATTGCAGCGGGATAAAAACGCTCAAAGGTTTCAATGATTTTGCTACGGCCCATCCCGATATAGCCCGTGAATGGTCAGAACGTAACGGAGACTTGAAGCCAGACATGGTGAATGATAAATCCACAAAGAACGTATGGTGGAAATGTAGTACATGCGGCTATGAGTGGAAATCGGTTATTAAAGCTCGTGTCAAAGGAACGGTATGCCCTGTATGCGCAGATCGCGCAGTTTGGGAGGGATATAATGATCTTGCTACAACAGACGCAGAGTTACTCAAAGAGTGGGATTATCAGAAAAACAAAATCTCTCCCAATGCCGTGTCACGGCGTTCCTATAAACGAGCATGGTGGATCTGCAAATATGGACATAACTGGAACTCAAAAATCTGCGAAAGAAGCATTGAAAAAATACCATGTAAAATATGTGAGAATGAATTCAAGTATCTACTGTGCCAACTCCTTGTTATATACTATGCAGGACAGTATCGCTTTAAGGTCAGAATAGATTCTGATGAAGCTGTTGGCTTATCAGTTGAAACTTACATACCTGAACTGAACCTTATCATCGAGCATCCAGACACAAGATCGAATCGTTCTGCCGTAAAGAAGAGTATCTGTTCTTTGAAAGGTATTGATTATTTTGAAATAGCGGAAACCGAGCCGGTTGCAATGGCAAACAGGATAAAGGAAGTATTACGCAAGAGACATATTTTCATTAGGTCTGATTCTGGTGAGGATATTCAGATATGCCGAGAGAGGTTTTTCGCGTGGAAAGAAAGCAGGAAATAAGGGGTGATAAGTATCTGAGGTTTAGCATCGCTTTATACCTATTATAATAATACAGCATCAAAATTCTTTAACACCTTGAATTTTCAGCTTTTCCATGCTATAATATTACATCCGGTTAGACTTAATTGTTTTCGTTTTGTTTGTTAGAATCTTCTCCAACATCTCCATTTTCGTCACCAATACGCCGGAGAAATCCGAAGAAATAGTGCGAGTATTGATGACTTTGGAAAATGCAACGGGAGATATGAAGGGCTATGGAGGGTTATGATTATGAAAAGTTGCTTAGTTCATAAATTCCCAACAATGAAGCCGCTGGACGCTGACAAGAAGGGTTCCAAGGAAGTTTCGGCTCCTGCGGAGGCTACTCAGACTGCTCCCGTTGTGGAAGAAAAAATTGATTTTTCCAATGTTCAGATTGAGCCTTTGTTTGAGGATCAGGTCGATTTTGACACCTTCTCCAAGAGTGATTTCCGTGCCGTAAAGGTCAAGGAATGCGAAGCTGTGAAGAAGTCCAAAAAGCTCTTAAAGTTCGTTTTGGACGACGGAACCGGCGTAGATAGGGTCATTTTGAGCGGAATTCACGAGTATTATGAGCCGGAGGAGCTGGTTGGAAAGACCTGCATCGCCATCACGAACCTCCCGCCTCGCCCGATGATGGGTATCGACTCCTGCGGTATGCTCATCTCCGCCGTGCATCACGAAAACGGCGAAGAAAAGCTCCATTTGCTGATGGTTGATCCCCACATCCCCGCCGGCGCAAAGCTCTATTGATTGGCCCCTGATCGGGCTAAAAAAGCCTCTCGTACACCAATCCGTACACCAATTTACACCAAGGGTGCACCACGGATGCCGAGAAAAATGTGCGTTGGTCATATTTTTGAACTGCTTTCATTGTACGACCATGGAGATTCAATGAGCTGCTTTGAAAAGCTTGAACAATTCCAGCTTGTCGAAGAGAAAAATCGGGATCGTGCGGAGGAAATTATGAACGAAGAATGCTTGATCTGCAAAGCCCCACTTACCTATCTCGAAGCCGATATTCTGATGGAATGTGAGATTTGCCATAAGAAAGAAAACAGCAAGACGCGCTGCGTGAACGGACACTATGTATGCAACGAATGCCATACCAAAGGGCTTGATCGCATAATTGCGTTGTGCATGACAAGCGCATCGAGAGATCCTATCGCCATCATTGAACAGATGATGGCGCTGCCCACCTGTCATATGCACGGTCCGGAGCATCACGTGATGGTAGGAGCGGCATTGCTGACTGCATACCACAACGCAGGCGGAGACATTGATCTTCGCAGCGCATTGACGGAGATGATGAATCGAGGACGGAGCGTTCCCGGCGGCGCTTGCGGCTTTTGGGGTGCTTGCGGTGCGGGAATCAGCACGGGGATGTTTGTGTCCATCATTTCGCAGTCTACGCCGCTAACCAATGAGCCGTTTGCACTGTCCCACAAAATGACGGCAAAATCGCTTCAAGCGATCAGTGAGATCGGAGGTCCACGCTGCTGCAAGCGGGATTCCTTCCTCTCCATCCTTGCTGCCATTGACTTTGTAAGGGAGCATTTCGGCGTTGAGATGGAAAAGCCGGAGATCGTATGCCATTACTCCGCACAAAACAACCAGTGCATCGGAAAGCGCTGTCCGTTTTCCAAGGTGAATCATTGAGAAATATCAAAACAGTTAGTTAGGAGATGATCGTATGAGAATCCTATCTGAATTATCTTGGTTGTGGGAAACGCTGGGCATTGCGCTTGCGGCTGCGGCTGTCTGCATAGCTTGCGCCGCACTGATCTGCAAGGCAGCGAAGAAGAAACTCAGCAAAAAGGTGTTGGCAGCTATCGGCGCAGCGGCATTTGTGGGTGCGATTCTGGCGGTCATTCTGATCGCCCGGACGCCGATGCCGCTTTGACAGGACGGAATACACAGAGCGATGAGATCAACTCAGTACAGAGACATGGGACGCCATGATGACCGAGAAAGAAAAGATGCAGAAGCAGATGCTCTATGATATGGACTATACGCCGAGAACACTGAATGAGATGATAGGTGTGCTTTTCCGCAAGTAAACAGAGAAGGCCGGAGCGTATGCTCCGGCCTTCCTTCAGCGTGGCGAAAAAGTCTTTTCGCCACGCTGAGGCATTTTTCAGAGCTTCAAAAAGCTCTGAAAAATGGGGATCATCCTCGTGCAGGA
>OIYU01000089.1_pt1 | contig 73596 bp, 74 predicted proteins | sample 1588321 | NCBI WGS metagenome assembly OIYU01 (sample SAMN03283258) | human gut metagenome | biome: human-associated habitat; material: feces | host: Homo sapiens | place: USA | collected 2013 | reverse complement strand
GTGCAGGACACCCTTCCCGGGTTTCCCGCACACACCCTTCCGCCCCGTTGACGAAGGGCTCTCACTTTTTTGATAGGCTCACAGGACGGTCAAGGCTTGCCTTTATTCTCCACCGTCGCTTTTGGTCTGCTGAAACGCCGTGAAGCGCACCGACAGCAGCAGCTTCCCTTCCCGTGAAAGCTCTGCATACACCGGCTCCTCCTCTGCCAGCCACACGGTACACACCACCTTCTCGCCGTCGGCATCTGTGGTGTCCAGCGCCAGCCGCAGGCAGGGGATATCCTCCAGCGTCTCCTCCCCCACCTCCAGCACATACCCCTCCGCCAGCGCCCGCAGCAGATAGGGGATGCAGTTGGCCGGGGACACGGTGTCCCCCACTCCTGCCGCCAGCGCCGGACCGTCATACTGGATCAGCAGCTTCTCCCCGGTGACGGTGGCGGACAGCCCCGCCAGCTCCTCCGGGGCCATCACCGTGGTGGTGGCCGTGTCTTTTGTCCGGTCACAGGTGCAGCGCACCGTGAAGCTGCGAGTCTCCCCCTCCGGATGGCTCACGATCTCCGCCTCCGCCACAGCCCCCGTCAGAGCCGCATACCGCTGCTGCACCGCCTGCGCCTCAGCCGCATCCTTCTTCCCGCAGCCGCACAGCAGCAGGCACAGCGCCGCCGCCAGATACATTCCTCGTTTCAACGTCTCCTCCCTTCCGGAAGGCTCTCCCTTTCCCGCCGTCTCTCTATTCCGTCACTTCCCGCAGGGCCTGTGGCAGACGCTCCAGAAGATCCGTGGGTGTCATGCCCCACTGTCCCTTCTCCTGCGCCGCCAGATCCCCGGCCCGGCCGTGGAGCCATACGGCGCAGCAGCAGGCATCGAAGGCGTCCATGCCCAGTCCCAGCAGAGCCAGCACCACCCCGGACAGTACGTCGCCGCTGCCGCCCTTGGCCATGCCGCAGTTGCCGGTGGTGTTCACCCGGCACCGGCCGTCCGGCCCGGCCACCACGGTCCCCGGCCCCTTCAGCACCACCACGGCCCCGGACCGGCGGGCAAAGTCCTCCGCCGCCGCAGTCCGCCCTTGGGACAGATCGCCGCCTACCCGGAGGAACTCTCCCTCATGGGGCGTCAGCACCGTCACACGGCCACGCCGTCGCTCCCATTCATCCATATGCCCCGCCAGCGCATTTATGCCGTCGGCATCCAGCACCAGCGGCTGGGGCAGATCCATCAGCCGCCGCACCAGCACATCCGTCTGCCGGCCCCGGCCCAGACCGCAGCCCAGCAGCACGGCGTCGCAGCCCGCCGCACGCCGCCGGATAGTCTCCTCCGCCAGCAGGGACAGCCGTCCCTCCGCCTCCGGCAGGGGAAAGGGCATGGCCTCGTCGCTTTTCACCGCCGCCACCGGCCAGATACTCTCCGGCACCCCCAGAAACACCAGTCCCGCCCCGGAACGCACCGCCCCACGGCTGGCAAATACCGGCGCTCCGGTATAGCCCACGCTGCCGCACAGACACAGCACCTTACCGAAGGCACCCTTGTGACCCTCCGGCTCCCGGCGAGGCAGCAGCCGCCTCACAAGCTCCCGGCCGATGGGCTCGGCCTTCCTCTCCTGCTCCATGATCCGCCCTCCCAGCATCGTAAATTCTGAGGCAAGTATACCACACTTTCTCCAAAAAACACACCCCCTCCCCATTTTGGCCGGGGCCGTATTGACATCCGCCGCCGTATCCCTTATACTTGGGTACACGAAATTTTCAGGAGGTACGACCTATGCTTTCTTCCACCAGACAGTTCACCGATGCCATGGACAACAAGGGCATCAAATATGAGTACAAGGGTACCACCGACTCCGGCAAGGACATTGTCGTGCTGGGCTATACCTGCGAGAACATCTCCACCCTGACGCTGCGCTTCTTCTTCGATGAGGACTGTGAGGCGGTGGCCATCCGGATGTTCGATCTGGTGAAATTCCCGGAGAGCAAGCTGCCCACCATGCTGGCTGCCATCAATCAGCAGAACGCCAGGTTCCGCTTCGTGAAGTTCGTCATCGATACCAATGACCACACCGTGCAGGCGGAGGCGGACGTGGCCTTCCGCAGCCACGATGTGGGGGATATCTGTCTGGAGTATGTCTCCCGGTGCATCAACATCTGTGACGATGCCTACCCGGAGCTGATGAAGGCCCTCTGGGGCTGAGCGCCATACCGACCCCGTCGGAGGAGGGACAGCCGTCCCTCCTCCGGTTTTTCGCCGTTTTCTCCCGGCGGCGGACAAATTCCCCCTTGCAAGTTTCTCCCGGCTGTGGTATAAGTATGGTAGGTAAATGCGTTGAACGGGAAGTTCCGCAAGAAACGCCTTTCCAAGAGAGGACCGGCCATCGGCTGGAAGCCGGTCCGTCAGGCGCTGTGGTGTTCGCCCGGGAGCAGCCGTGAGGAAATGCACGGACGGGTCATCCTCCGTTATGGGGAAACGAGTGCGCAGCTGCTGCTGCGAAGCTGGGTGGTACCACGGAAGTTCTATGCCTTTCGTCCCAAGTTATTTGGGGGGAAGGGCTTTTTTCGTCCCAAAAATCTGATCCGATACGGAGGAGGACCCACATGAAAGAAAAACTGACACAACTGCTGCAGGAGGGCAAGGACCGCATCGCCGCCGTCCGCAGCGAAGCGGAGCTGCAGGAGGCCAAGGCCCTGCTGCTGGGCAAGCAGGGCAGCCTGACGGGGCTGCTGAAGGAGCTTCCCAAGCTGGACGCCGCCCTGCGGCCGGAGATGGGCAAGGCGGTGAATCAGGCCAAGGCCCAGCTGACGGCGCTGCTGGATCAGCGGCGGGAGCAGCTGAAGCTGAAGGCCTCCGAGGTATCGCCGGACTTCGATATCTCCGTCCCCGGCATCCTGCCTCCGTCCGGTGGCCTGCACCCCATCACCCAGATGTGCTACGACCTCAACGACGCCTTCCGCTCCATGGGCTTCGAGATCTTTGAGGAGTCCGACATCACCAGTGAGCTGTACGGCTTCGACAATCTGAACTTCCCCCCCAACCACCCCGCCCGTGAGAGCATGGACACCTACTGGCTGGAGGGCCACGACAAGGGCGAGTGCTGGGATAAGCTCTGCCTGCGTCCCCACCTCACCGGCGGCTCCGTGCGGTATATGCAGACCCACAAGCCCCCCTACCGCTTCGTGTACCCCGGTCGGGTGTACCGCAACGAGACCACCGATGCCCGCCACGAGCGTGCCTTCTTCCAGTATGAGGCCCTCATCGTGGACAAGGACTTCACCTTCGCCTCCGGCAAGGTGATGATCAAGAGCATCCTCTCCAAGGTATTCGGCCGGGACGTCCCGGTGCGGATGCGTGCGGGCTTCTTCCCCTTCGTGGAGCCCGGCTTCGAGATCGACATGGGCTGTCTGGTCTGCGGCGGCAAGGGCTGCAGCGTGTGCAAGCACGTGGGCTGGATCGAGATCATGCCCGGCGGCACGCCTCACCCCAATGTCCTGCGGGCGGCGGGGCTGGATCCGGATGAATACACCGGCTTCTATGTCAACATCGGTCTGGACCGGCTGGTGATGATGCGCTACGGCGTGGACGACGTCCGCCTTTTCCACAGCGCCGATCTCCGGTTCCTGCGTCAGTTCCATTAAGGGAGGGTACGACACATGAAAGTTTCACTGAATTGGATCAAGGATTATGTAAAGCTCCCGGAGGATATGGACCTGACCCGTCTGGCCTATGATCTGACCATGTCCACCGTGGAGGTGGAGGGGGCCGAGGACCTGGCCAAGCGCTTCGAGCATATGCTGGTGGGCGTAGTGACGGAGGTTTGCCCCCATCCCAACGCCGACAAGCTGCGGATCTGCCGGACGGATATCGGTGGCGGCGATATCCGGGAGATCGTCTGCGGCGGCACCAACCTCACCGCCGGGATGCGGGTGGCCGTGGCCTGCCCCGGCGCCCTGTGCCGCTGGCACGGCGAGGGTGAGCCGGTGGAAATTAAGGAGTCCAAGCTGCGGGGCGTCAAGAGCTACGGTATGATCTGCGCCGCCTCCGAGATCGGGCTGGGGGATCTGTTCCCCACCGACGAGGAGGCCCACATTCTGGACCTCAGCGCCTTTGATGTTCCCGCCGGCACCTCCATTGCCGATGCGCTGGACCTTCACGACATCATTCTGGAGATCGACAACAAGTCTATGACCAACCGCCCCGACCTGTGGGGCCACTACGGTCTGGCCCGTGAGATCGCCGCCCTGTACGGGCTGTCCCTGTCCCGGTTCCGGCCCTTCCCCCGTGATCTGCCTGCCGGCGACCTGACGGTGACGGTGGAAGACCCGGAGCGCTGCCCCCGGTACATCGGGGCTGAGCTGACCGGCGTGTGCGTCAAGTCCTCCCCCTTCTGGATGCAGAGCCGCCTGTGGCGTGCGGGGATGCGGCCCATCAATGCGCTGGTGGATATCACCAACTATGTGATGCTGGCCACCGGCCAGCCCACCCACGCCTTCGACTCCGATAACATTCAAGGCCATATCATCGTCCGCCGGGCCAAGGAGGGCGAAAAGCTGCTGCTGCTCAACGGCAAGGACCTCTCCCTCTCCGCCGACGATCTGGTCATTGCCGACGATGCCGGTGTGGTGGCGCTGGCGGGCGTCATGGGCGGCGCCAAGGATTCCATCCTGCCCACCACCCACAAGGTCATTCTGGAGGTGGCCAACTTCAACGCCGCCGGCGTTCGCCGGACGGCTCTGCGGTACGATAACCGCACCGAGGCCTCCTCCCGCTATGAAAAGGCCATCGACCCTCAGCGCTGCGATCAGGCACTGGAGCTGGCGGCGGAGCTGTTCCGCCAGCTGTATCCGGAGGTGCAGTTCACGGGCCTTGTGGACCACTACCCCGCCCCCATGGCCTGCAAGGAGTTGGACGTGGCTCTCAGCTGGCTGGAACGCCGTCTCGGCAAACCCCTGACGCAGGAGGATGTATCCCATAAGCTGGGCCTGCTGGGCTTTACCACCTCCTTCAGCGGCGACACCATGCACGTCACCGTTCCCTCCTGGCGCTCCACCGGCGACGTGTCCATTCAGGCGGACATCATGGAGGAGGTCGCCCGGATGTACGGCTACGAGAACTTCGAGGCCGCCCCCATCACCACCTCCTTCGACGGGGCCATCAACCAGCTGGATAAGGATCTGGAGCGGCGCATCAAGGAGTATCTGGCCATCCGCTGCGGGCTGCAGGAGATCTTCACCTACCCGTGGATGGACGAGCAGTATGTAAACGCCATCCTGCAGGACACCACCGGCATCCTGTCCCTGTCCACGCCCCCCTCCCCCACGGAGAAGATGATCCGCTCCTCTCTGCTGCCCAATCTCTGCAAGGCAGTGGTGAAGAACGAGCGCTACTTCACCGATTTCTCCCTCTTTGAGACGGCGCAGGTATTCCGGGACGAGAACTACACCACTCCCTACGATGAACGGGAGAAGCTGCCCTCCCAGCGCAAGCATCTGGGCGCCGCCTTCGTGGGCAGCGACAAGGACATCACCACCCTGTTCCGCCGGGCCAAGGGCGTGGTGGAGGCTATGCCCCGCTACACCCATATGGAGGCCTATACCCTCCGTCAGGTGGAAAAGCCCGTGTGGGCCGACACCGTGGTGTGGCTGAACCTGTATCTGGGAGAGGAGCACATCGGTGATCTGGCCCTGCTGAGCAAAAAGGTATCCATGGAGTGCGGCATCAAGAATCTGGCGGTGATGCTGCTGGAGCTGGATATGGACGCATTGATCCCCTTCCGCTCCCGCACCAACACCTTCACCCACCTGCCGGAGTACCCCATGACGGACTACGACGTGTCGGTGCTGGTAGACGGCGAGACCCGGTGGGATGCTATGCGGGACGCTATTCTGGAAAAGCGCCACGAGCTGCTCCACGGCGTATCCTTTGTGGACGAGTACCGGGGCAAGCAGGTGCCGGAGGGCAAGAAGTCCGTGACCCTGCGTCTGACCATCGGTTCTGCGGAAAAGACCCTGACCTCTCAGGAGATCGAGGCCTGCGCCGCCTCCGCCGTGAAGCGGCTGGCAAAGCACGTGGGGGCCGAGCTGCGGGGAAAATAAAAGAACCGTCATTTGCCGCTTTCCCTCTTTACAGAACGGGAAAAAAGCCGTATAATGAGTAACAGAGTACGGAAGGAGGTATGTTCCCATGGAAGATTTCACCCGTAAATTCAACGCCGCACAGGACAAATCCGTGCAAATTCATCACGTTTTGACCACCGTTTACGAGGCGCTGAAGGAGAAGGGCTACGACCCCATCAACCAGATCGTGGGCTACATCCTGTCCGAGGACCCCACCTACATCACCAACCACAACTCCGCCCGCACCCTCATCTGCAAGGTGGATCGGGATGAACTGCTGCAGGCTCTGGTGAAGAATTATCTGGACATCGACTGATGCCCCTCCGCAAGTAAAAAGGGGACGCCCGGAGGATATCCTCCGGGCGTCCCTTTTTCCCACTTCCGCCACCACATATTGACATTTTCCGCCATGTCAGTTATAGTATCCATCATCCCTATCCAACTCTACGGACTATGAGGATCATTATTATGCTGAACATTCAACATCTGACCAAGGTCTATGGTGAAAAGAAAGCCGTGGACGACCTGTCCCTGCACATTGCCCCCGGCGAGATCTACGGCTTCATCGGCCACAACGGTGCCGGTAAGACCACCACCCTCCGCTCCGTGGTGGGCATCCTGCAATTTGACGCCGGGGAGATCACCATCGGCGGCAAGTCCATCCGCACCGACCCCATCGCCTGCAAGCGGGAGCTGGCCTATATCCCCGATAATCCCGACCTGTACGACTATATGACCGGCATCCGGTATCTCAACTTCATCGCTGACATTTTCGGCGTCAGCTCGGAGGTGCGCCAGCAGCGCATCCACGACTACGCCGCCCGCTTCGAGCTGACGGACGATCTGGCCCAACCCATCGCCGCCTACTCCCACGGCATGAAGCAGAAGCTGGCCATCATCTCCGCATGGCTCCATCAGCCCCGTCTCATCATCATGGATGAGCCCTTTGTGGGTCTGGACCCCAAGGCCTCCCATCTGCTCAAGGGCATGATGCGGGAGTTCTGCGACGCAGGCGGTGCCATCTTCTTCTCCACCCACGTGCTGGAGGTGGCGGAGAAGCTCTGCGACAAGGTAGCCATCATCCGTGGCGGCAAGCTGATCCGCTCCGGCACCATGGAGGAGGTCAAGGGCGACGACTCTCTGGAGGAGGTCTTTCTGGAGCTGGAGGGCGAGTCATGCTGAAGCTCCTTGTCAAAAAGCAGCTGACGGAGATCTTCCGTGCCTACCTCTACGACGCCAAGAAGAACCGGGCTCGCTCCAAAGCGGCCACCGTGGGCTACCTCGTATTCTTCGTTTTCATCATGGTGGGTATCATCGGCGGGATGTTCACCCTCCTGTCCCTCGCCATGTGTCAGGATATGGCGAAGGTCGGCATGAGCTGGTTTTACTTTGCCATCATGGGCCTTATGGCCATCCTGCTGGGTGCCTTCGGCAGCGTGTTCACCACCTATTCCAGCCTCTACCTGCCCAAGGACAATGACCAGATGCTCTCCCTCCCCATTCCGGTGAATACCCTCATCGCCGCCCGGCTGCTGGGGGTGTACCTCATGGGTCTCATGTACTCCGGTGTGGTGGTGCTGCCGGCCATCATCGTCTATTGGATAACCGTCTCTGCCGCCCCGCTGCACCTGCTGGCGGGCGTTCTGTTCCTGCTGCTGATCTCCCTGTTCGTCATGGCCATCTCCTGCCTGCTGGGCTGGGTGGTGGCCAAGGTCAGCCTGAAGCTGAAGAACAAAAGCTTCGTCACCGTGGTGCTGTCTCTGGCATTCTTCGGACTGTACTACTATTTCTTCTCCTTCAAAGCCAACTCCCTGCTAACGGAGCTGCTGCAAAACATCGTCCTCTACGGCGACAAGGTCCGCTCCTCCGCCTACCCCGTGTACCTCTTCGGTCAGGCGGGAGCCGGCGATCCCCTGTCCATGCTGCTTCTGACGGCAGCCATCGCCGTGCTGTTCGGCCTGACGTGGCTGCTGCTCTCCCGCAGCTTCCTCTCCATCGCCACGGCCTCCGGCCATGTGGGCCGCAAGGTCTATCGGGCCAAGGCCGTCCGGTGCCGGAGCATTTCCTCCGCCCTGCTGGACCGGGAGCTGCGCCGCTTCACCTCCAGCGCCAACTATATGCTCAACTGCGGCTTCGGCACGATATTTCTGGTGCTGGCCTCCGGCTTCCTCCTGTGGCAGGGCCGGGAGCTGCTGGAGCTGGTGTCGCAGTCCTTCCCTGAAAGATCCGGTGCCATGCCGGTGCTGCTGGCCTTCGTTCTGTGCCTGCTCAGCGCCATGAACGACACCACCGCCCCCTCCGTCTCGCTGGAGGGTAAGCAGCTCTGGCTGGCCCAGTCTCTGCCGGTATCCCCGTGGCAGGTGCTGCGGGCCAAGCTGCGGCTCCAGCTGCTGATTACCATACCGCCTATGCTGCTGTGCCTTGTGTGCTTGCTGGCGGTGTACCCCGGTTCCCCTCTGGAGCTGCTGTTCATCGCCGTCACCGCCCTGTCCTATGCCCTGCTGATGGCTCTGCTGGGCCTGTTCCTGGGCCTGAAAATGCCCAACCTCAGCTGGACCAACGAGGTGGTCCCCATCAAGCAGAGTGCCTGCGTGGCCCTCTCCCTCTTCAGCGGTTGGGCCGTGGCTATGATCCCCGGCGCCCTCTATCTGCTGACAGGCATCGGCAGCTTGGACCCGCTGCTCTATCTCTCCGTCGTCACGGCGCTGGTGCTGATCCTCTCCGCCGTGCTGTCCCTTTGGGTGAAAAAGACCGGCAGCTGCATCTTCGCCGCCCTGTGATCCCCCATACATGAAGAAGAGACGCCGTATGTCACTGGCATACGGCATCTCTTTTTCATGTGAGCTTCTTTCCCATCTCCAGCCGCACCTCGTGGGCCTCCGGGTCGTGATTGGTGTAGGCATACAGGTCGAAGCCGATGATCTCAAACCCGCACTTCCGATAAAAGGCAATGGCCCGCTCGTTGCAGGTCTGTGTCTCCAGCACCGCCATCCGCATGGGGGCCGCCTCCTCCAGCATCTTCTCCATCAGAGCGGTGGCCACGCCGCAGCGCCGGTGCTTCTCCTGAAAAATGCACAGATTGCTGATGCGCCATCGGTGGTTCCACGACTCCGGAGAGCCCTCCGCAATGCCCAGCAGCTCCCCATCCTGAAAAGCGCCGTACACCACCGGAGCCTCCAGCCACTCCCCGAACAGGGTGTCTTTGAAGGACCGCTCCTCCACCTTTCCGAAGGAATGGTGCTCCATCCGGAATCCATCCTCCACCGGCACGATATCCCAGCAGCCTCCGGTCTGATACCGTGCCGTGAAGCCATACCCCCGCCACTGGGCGGGATCCAGCTTCTTGATCTCCATATCGCTCCTCCTTACAGGGCCGTCCCCTTCTTGGGGACATACAGGCGGCTCATGTCCACACCCTCCAGCCTCAGCAGCTGCACCTTGCGCTCCAGTCCCCCGGCATAGCCGGTGAGACTACCGTCGCTGCCCACCACCCGATGACAGGGGACGATGATGGAGATGGGGTTGTGTCCCACAGCGCCACCCACCGCTTGGGCCGACATCCGCCGCAGCCCCCGCTTCCGGGCCACGGCCTCCGCCAGCGCCCTATAGGTGGTGGTCTCGCCGTAGGGGATCTGTCGCAGCAGCGCCCACACCTCCTGCCGGAAGGGGGAGCCTGCCAGATGAAGCGGCGGCAGGAAGTCCGGCTCCCGGCCCGCAAAATAGATATCCAGCCACCGCTTGGTCTCCTCCAGCACCGGCGTCTCCTGCGGAGCGTCCTCCGGTACGCCCGGGAAATACTTCTCCCCCGCCAGCCACAGGCCCGTCAGGCCCTCCTCGTCCGCCGCCAGCAGCAGCTCCCCCACCGGGGAAGCATAGCTCTGCCACGCTGTCATATCACTTCGCCCCTTTCTTTCCCTGCGGCGCATAGTCCCGCAGCTCCGGCACAGCCCCTCCGGCCACCGCCCACAAATAGAGACTGGCCACGCTGCCGTAGGGGCTGTACCGCCGCCGATACTTCTCAAACAGCTCCCGGCCCACCTGCCGGTGGTGATACACCATCCGCAGTCCCCGCTGGATAGCCAGATCGTCATAGCTGAAAATATCCGGCCTTTGCAGGCAGAACAGCAGGATCATCTCCGCCGTCCACACCCCCACGCCCTTCAGGGTACACAGCTGCCGGATGGCCTCCGCATCGCTGCTCTCCCGCACCGTCTCCGGGTCGAAGGCTCCGCTCTGAACCCGGAGGGCAAAGTCCGTAATGTAGGCCGCCTTGCGCCCGCTGATGCCCAGCGCCTGCAAGCCCTCCGGCCCCGCCGCCAGTACGCTCCCGCTGTCCACGGTCCCCAGCGCCTCCTGCATCCGCCGCCAGACGGTGGCCTGCGCCTTGGTGGAGATCTGCTGCCCCACGATGTGGTGTACCACGGCGGCGAACAGATCCGGGTCCACCTCCCGCCGGATCATCCCCACCCGGTCGATGACCTCCCCCATCCGCTTGTCTCTGCTCCGCAGATACTGAAGCTCCGTCTCACCATAGTCGAAATACATCTCTCCGCCCCCTGCCTGCATCCGTCCCTTTCGTCCAGAACATTTGTTTCAAATGTACCACACCCTCTCGCCGCTGTCAAGTCCCGCCGCCAAACGCCCCGTATCCCGACCTCCTTCACCCCAAAGGAGATTTTATTTGCGAATCCCGTCGCTCTATGGTGTGCGCTGGCGGCCAACATCGCCATGATGTCTGCCATCTCCGCCCTGCTGAGCGCCCTGCCGGCCGGGGCGGCAGAGGGCCGGACATTTGCCGTGGCCGCCGGTGCGGCGGCCCTTGCGCTGGTGGTGCGCTGCTTCTGCGCCACGGGAGCCGCCGCCATGAGTTTCCACTCCTCCCATCGGCAGCAAAATACCCCGCCTGACTGGCGGGGTATTTTATTTACCGATCCTTTTTATCTATCCCTTACTTCTTTCTCTCCTCCAGCGAGTGAGCCAGCGTTAACAGGAAGTCGTGATCCGGCCACGGGAGGATGGCCTCCTCGGCCCGGCGGGTACACTCCTCCACAGCCGTGCGGCAGCCCTCCAGCCCCAGCACGTCCACGAAGGTGACCTTCCCCTCCTCTCGATCGGAGCCGATAGGCTTGCCGAACACAGCCTCGTCGCCCACCACGTCCAGCATATCGTCCCGGATCTGAAAGGCCAAGCCCAGCTTGTCGGCAAAGGCGATGGCCTGCTGCCGCATGGTCGCCGGCATCCCCGACGCCACGCAGCCCAATTCCGCCGCCGCCGAGATCATGACCCCGGTTTTCAGCCGGTACATCCCCGTCAGCTCCTGTTGGGTGGATACACCGCACAGGGTATCGATCACCTGACCGGCCACCATACCGTCGGCGCCGGCGGCGTGGGACAGCACCCGGATGGCCTCCACTCGGCTCTCTGCCGACATACAGGGGGCCTCGGCAATAAGCCGAAAGGCCTCCGGCTGGAGGGCATCCCCCGCCAGCACCGCCAGCGTCTCGCCGTAGGCCTTATGGCAGGTAGGCTTTCCCCGCCGCAGGTCGTCGTCATCCATACAGGGCAGGTCGTCGTGAATGAGGGAGTAGGTGTGGACCAGCTCCAGCGCACAGGCATAGGGCAGAGCCAGATGCCAGTCTATCCCACCCAAACGGGCCAGCTCCAGCGTCAGCACCGGGCGGATGCGCTTGCCGCCGCCCAGAAGGCTGTACCGCATGGCCTCCTGCAATCTTCCATAGGGCTTATCCGTGGAGAAAAGTCCCTCCAGATACTGTTCAATGGCCGCCTGATAGGCGGCATATCGGGTGTAAAAATCCATGGTCATTCCTCGCTTGCAAATTCCGTTTCCACCGGAGCGCCGTCGGGGCCCTTCATCAGCCGCACCACCTGCTGCTCCGCCTGATCCAGCTCCGTGCGGCAGGCTGCCGCCAGCCGGGTCCCCTCCTCGAACAGGGACAGGGACTGGCTCAGAGGCACGTCCCCCTTTTCCAGCCGGGTGACGATCTCCTCCAGCCGGGTCATATTCTCTTCAAAGGTCTTGTCTGCCATCACGCTTCCTCCTTTTCCGTTACCGTGCAGCGCAGGCCGCCCTGCGCCAGCCGCAAATGAATGGTATCTCCGGACTGCACCTGCGCCGCCGTCCGCAGCACTGCGCCGTCCTCCGTTCGAGCCATGGCGTAGCCCCGGCCCAGCACCTTCAGGGGGCTCAGGGCATCCAGCTTGGCCGCCAGCGCCGCAAAGCGCCGCTGCTCCTCCTGCCACTGGGCATTGGCCGCCGTCAGCAGCTTCTGCTGCACATAGTCCAGCTGCAGCCGCTTATCCTGCACAAAGGCCAGCGGGTCTGTCAGCACCCGCTTCTCCGCCAGTGCCTTCAGCCGCCGCTCCTGCCGCTCCAGCCCGTTCAGCGTCCCCTGCGCCATACGACTGCGGAAGCTGTCCAGCCGCTGCAGCAGCTCCGCCATGTCCGGCACGGCGATCTCGGCGGCATTGCTGGGGGTGGAGGCCCGGCGGTCCGCCACGAAGTCGGCAATGGTCACATCCGGCTCATGTCCCACGGCGGAGATCACCGGGATCTCCGAGGCATAGATGGCCCGTGCCACCCGCTCGTCGTTGAAAGCCCACAGATCCTCCATGGAGCCGCCGCCCCGGCCGGTGATGAGTACGTCCGCCAGCTTCCAGCGGTTGGCGTAGCGGATGGCCCCCACGATCTCCGGCGGAGCCTCCACGCCCTGTACCCGCACCGGCAGCAGCAGCACCCTGGCAATGGGGTAGCGCCGCCGCAGGATGCGGATCATGTCGTGGATCGCCGCCCCGGCAGAGCTGGTGACGATGGCGATGCGCTGGGGGTATCGGGGCAGAGGCTTCTTGTGTCCCTCGTCGAACAGTCCCTCCCGGTACAGCTTGTCCTTCAGCTGTTCAAAGGCCACATACAGATCCCCCACGCCGTCCGGCGACAGCTGGGAGCAGTAGAGCTGATAGGCCCCGTCCCGTGGAAACACGCTGATGCGGCCATAGGCGATGACCTGCATCCCGTTCTCCGGCCGGAACCGCAGCTTCATGGCGCTGCCCTTGAACATGACGCACCGCAGAGCGCCCTCCCCGTCCTTCAGGGTGAAGTAGTGATGCCCGGAGGGGTATATCTTATAGTTGGACAGCTCCCCCCGGATGTAGATGCCGGAGAGCTGAGGGATGCCGTCGATGACGTTTTTGATGAAGCCGTTGACCTCCGATACGGTATAGATCTGGCCTTCCATCGCTTCCTCCTTCCTGAAAATGCAGTGCAGGCAGAGCAAGCGCACCTGCTCTGCCTGTGATGTGTCAGTCCTTGACCTCTTCCCGCAGGAAGCTGGCCAGAATGCCGTTGATGAACTTCACCACCTCGGCGGACTCGTACTTGCCGGCGATCTGCACCGCCTGACTGATGGCCACACCGTGGGGAATATCCGGCATATACAGGATCTCATACATGGCCACCCGCATGACGGCAGAGGCCATCAGCGGGATGCGTTCGAAGCGCCAGCCCTGTGCGTACCGGGCGATGTAGTCGTCCAGCTCCGCCGCATGGTCCGCCACGCCCGCCACCAGACGGCGGATATACTGCGCCTGCTTGGCGTTGGGGGCATCGGCGTACAGCCCGCACTCCGGCGCCAGCTCCGCAAAGCACTCCGGCGCCAGCCGCCGGTCCAGAAACTCCCCCACCGGGAGGTCCGTAAAATTCCATTCATACGCCAGATGGGCGGCGATCTCCCGTGCCGTGTTGCGTGTCATACCCGTTTCGTCCTTTTCTCTCGTATCCTATGCCTGCTCAGTCGAAGCTGATGCCGCCCACATGGACGTTGACCGCCTTCACCGGGAAGCCGGTCATGCCCTCCAGCGCCGAATAGACGGCGTTCTGGACCTTCTGAGCCACCTCAGCGATGGCAAAACCGTAGCGGATCATGAGAAACAGGTTCACCACCACGCCGTCCTCGGCCATCTCCACCCGGACGCCCTTGGCGGTCATCTTCTTGCCGCCCACCAGATCCGCCATATTGGCGTTGAGCAGGCCGCCCACGCCCTCCGTCTCCAGCGCCACAGAGCTGGAGATGGACGCCACCACATCCTCGGAGATCTGGATGGTACCCATGCTCTCCTGACGGGTGATATACTCTTTATTTTCAGCCATAGCAATCTTACTCCCGTTCTTTTGGTATATTCGAATCATTGGTATTATACCATCGGCAGCGGGAAAATACAACCACTAATTTGCCTCCATGATCTTGATCTGCTCCGGGGTGTAGTCCGTCTCGTTGACCACAATGTCCTTGATGCGAGCCACGTCCGCCGTGTTCAGTCCCGTCTCCGGAGCCGCCACCACCACGCTGACGCTGTCCTCCCCCATGAACACCACGCAGTCGGCGTAGCCCTTGGCCGTCACCAGACTCTCGATCTGGGACTCGGCCACCGTGTACGACGCCAGCACCTGCAAGGTCCGGGATGCCTCGTTGAGAACACTCTCCTCGGCGTTTTCGTCGTTCTCCGCCTCCTGCAGCATATGGATGGCGTTGTCCCGTGCCTGCTTGCGGCTGAGCCGTGCCGTGGCGAAATAATCGTCCTCCGCCGGGGCCGGATCCCCTGCCGTCTCCTCATTGGCGTTGACCAACTCCGACTGGCCCAGCACCTTGTTGTCCTTGACGCTGTCGCTGTACCGCCAGTTCATGTACACCGCACCGCACACCAGCAGCAGTACCGCCGCCGCCACACCTCGCCGTTTCCACACCGTTTTCATGTCCGTCCCTCCTGTTATTGTTCCCATTGCACCACTGTGATCTTCTCCGTGGACAGCCCCGTCAGCGCCGCCACGGCCTCCGTCACCGCCAGACGCACGGCACTGCTGCCGGCCCCCTGACACACCACCACCGCTCCCTGATACACCGGGTAGTCCTGCCGGGTCACCAGCGCCTCTTGCCAGCCGCTGCCCCGGTTCACCGTCACCGGCTGGCTCCGCTGCCGCAGGCTGCCCTCCTCCTGCTCCAGATCCATGTCCTGGGCCAGCTGGAGGGTTGGGCCGGTCTTTAAGGTCAGCATCACCTGCACCCGGCCCACGCCGCTCATTCTGCCCAGCAGCTGGGCCATGCGCTGCTCTGTCTCCTCCAGCGAGTAGAGCTGGGTATCGTCGCTCGTCTGCCGCTCCTGTCCGCTGCTCTTGCCCGTGGGCAGAAGCAGCAGCAAAAGGCCCGCCAGCAGCACCAGCCCCACGGCCCGGTATTTCCGGAAGATCTCCCTTAGCTTTTCCCTGTCCATCCCTCACTCCTCCGGCTGCCAGCTCTGGCGGGAGGCCGGGATACCCAGCTCCTGCGCCATGTAGTCCGACAGCACCTGATCCCTTTCCACGTCCAGCGACGCCCCATAGGGCAGGGGCAGGCCATCCTCCGTGCGAACCTCCACCTGCACCCGGCAGTCGATGCCCAGCGACGCCGCTTTTTCCGATATATATGCGGCGGTGCGGTCGGCTATGTCCCCGGACAGACTGTCGGCGTAGGCCGCCTGATACGCCTCCGTCTGCCGGTCCATCTCCCGCTGATACGTCTCGTACCGCCACGTCAGCTCCTCCCACCGCACCCGCAGCAGCGGCTGCACCACCGCCAGCAGCAGGATCAGTCCTCCCGCCAGCCCGGCGATGCGGCGGATGGTCTCCCCCTTGGGCAGCATCGCCGTCAGCAGAGACACCGCCAGCGCCGCAGCGGTCAGGCCCAGCAGCCACCCTCGCAGCGTTTCCATCATGGCGTCACCACCAGAATGGCCGAGGAGATGGAGATGAGCAGCAGCAGGGCGCAGCTGCCGGTCATACCCAGCATCAGGCCGAACACGCCACCCATCGCATCGATGAGCTTCGCCAGCTCCGGAGCGGCGGTCATCCCCGCCAGAAACGCCGTCAGCTTGTACAAAAGATACTGCACCCCCAGACGTACAAAGGGTCCCAGACACGCCGCCAGCACCCCCAGCAGGCCGAATACGCCGATGGCGTTTTTCACCACGCCCGCCCCGGCCAGCACACTGCCCGCCGCATCGGAGAGGATGCGCCCCACCACTGGCATGGCCCCTACGGCGGAGCGGGTCACCTGCACCGTCAGTGCGTCCGCCGAGGTACTGACGGCCCCGGACAGGGTCAGGTAGCCGGTAAACAGCACCAGTGAGCCCGTCAAAAGCCACGTCACCACCCGGCTGGCCGCCTTGGCGACGGTCCCCAGCCCGTGCCGGGGCAGCATGGCATCCGCCGTGGCCGCCGCCGCCAAAAAGTACGTCATAGGCAGCAGTAGTCCCCGGATGAGGGTAATGAGGGCATCGGCAAAGCACACGGCGATGACCTGTCCCGTTCCGGCGGTAACGGCGCCCCCTCCGGCGGCCACAGCGGCGGCCAGCGTCGGCAGCAGCGCCTTGGAGAACACGTCCAATTCCTCGATGGTCTGGGTCCCCAGCCCCAGCAGGCTCTTCATGCTGCCCAGCGACAGCACCGCAATGGCCGCCGCCCCGGCCATGGGCAAAAAACGGCGCATGGGGCTCTCCGGGGTGCGAAGCACGGCATCCGCCGCCCCGCACAGCAGCACCACCCCTAAGATCAGCACCGCTCCCCGCAGGTTCCCCCGCAGAGCCTCCCCCAGAAGAGTCGTCCCCTGCTCCAGCAGAGCGGTGACGCCGCCGGAGAAGTCCTTTCCCTCCAGCTCCTCCGCCGCCGGGGGAGCGGCGTCCGTCACCTCCTGCGGCAGGTCCGCCGCCCACGCAGGTACCATCGCCAGAAGCAGCAGGCACGCCAGCCACACCGCCCTTACAGCAGCGACCGCAGCACCTCCCACGCTGCCTGCATCAGGGGCAGCACCGCCAGCAGCGCCCCCATGGCCCCGGCCATCTCCACCGCCGAGGCCACAGCGCTCTCCCCGGCATCCCGGCACAGGTCTGCGCCGATGCGGGTCACCACGGCGATGCCCGCCGTTTTCAGCAGGGGGAGAAACAGCGTGGAGGAGATCTCCACCGCCGCCAGCAGGTCCTCCAGAAAGGCCCATACCTCCCGCACACCACGGACGGCTGCCAGCGCCGCCGCCCCGCATACCGCCACGGCCAGCAGCAGCGCCAGCTCCGGCGTATGCTTTTTCAGTAAAGCGGCCAGCACAGCGCCCAGCAGTCCCAACGCCACGATCTGCCATACAGCCTCCATCTCTTATAACCCAAACAGCGTCTTGACCAGCTGGAACAGGTCGCTGATCTGCTGCACCAGCATCATCAGCACCACCACCAGACCGGCCAGCGTGGTCATCATAGCCTGCTCCTCCCGGCCGCTGCGTACCAACAGCAGGTTCAGCACCGCCACCAGGATCCCCACCGCTGCGATCTTGAAAATCAGGTCCACATCCATTGCTCGTCCTCAAATCAGCAGGATCAGCAGCAGGCCCGCCCCGGAAAACAGCCCCGCAAACCAGAGCTTTTCCCGCTGGCGGCTCTCCTGCTCCAGTCCTCTCCGCAGTTCCGTCAGCTCCCCGGCGGCCCATGTCAGCTCACCCAATATCCTCTGCTCGTCCCCCTCCGGCTCCAGCCGCCGCAGGATACGACCACCCTCCCCGGAGAGAGCCGCAAAGCCCTGCCGCCATGCCGCCGGAAAAGAGATGCCCTCCTCCAGCGCCGCCAGCACCGCTCCATAGTACGGTCCCGCCAATGGGCGCTGCCGCTGAGCCGCCAGCAGCCGCAGCAGCGTCTCCCGCCGGAAGCGAATGGCGGAGGCCATCTGCTCCAGCGACGCCGCCAGCTCCTCCAGCAGCCGCAGCTGCCGCCGCTGGGCCTGTACCAGTCCCAGCCACAGCCACAGGGCGCCTCCCAGCAGCAGAAGGCTCCCCAGCACGTCCCTTACCACAGCTCCTCCACCAGATACTGCCGCTGCCCCTCCTCTCGCCGGATGGTCACCAGCTTTTCAAAGACCTTCTCCTTCAGCAGATGGGAAAACAGCGGCCTTCGCCCCAGCTCCCGCCGGTCAGCAGCATGGATGGTGGCCAGAAACCGTACCCCGCAGTTGGCGGCAGCGGACATGGCCATCAGATCCTCCCGAACAGTGATCTCGTCCACGGCAATGACCTGCGGGTTGGCCGACCGCAGCAGAATGGGGATGCCCAGCGCCTTGGGACAGGCGTCCAGCACATCGGTGTGGCTGCCCAGCGCCATCTGGGGGATGCCCTGAAACATGACGGCGATCTCCCCCCGCTCGTCCACCACCGCCACCCGATGAGGTGGGACGCCCTCTGCACCGTCGGACAGTCCCCGGATCAGATCCCGCAGCAGGGTGGTCTTGCCCAGCCCCGGCGGGGCCAGAAGAAGGGTGCTGCAAAAGCTGCCCTCCCGGAACAGCTGGGGCAGCACCTCCGTCGAAAGCCCCGGCTGCTCCCGTGCGATGCGAATGGTGACGGAGGAGATATCCCGCAGATTGGTGTTGACCCCGTCCCGCAGCACCGCCGTGCCGCACACGCCGATGCGGAAGCCGCCCCGTGCCGTGAGATACCCCCGGCTCAGGGTATCCGCCGCCGCATACCGGGAGTAGTCCGTCACCCCGTCGCACAGCTGCTCCAGCTCCGTTTGAGTCACCACCGGGTAGGGCCGCTCCCGTGCCGCCGGCACCTCCCCTCCCCGCAGCAGCAGCGTCAACGTCTGCCCGGCCCGCAGCCGCAGCTCCTCCGCCTCCGCCTGCTGCTCCTCCGGCACCTGACGGCACAGCCGCTGCCATCGCAGCGGCAGCAGAGCCGCCGCCTGCTGATACCGCCGGATGGCGTATGCCTCGTCCACACGCTCCACGCCCTTTCCTCTGTGATGCTCCACTATATGCTCGTCCCGACCCAAGTATGCCGCCCGTCTTATTTGTGCATTCCGTCAATTTGTATACCTCTTTTTAGGTTAAAATGACGAAGTTTGTGAAGTTTGCAATCCCTTCTCCACTTGACTTCCGCCGCCCAACAGGCTATAATTTGCCGTCGTAGAAAAAGCGAGAGAAAAGAGCGTAAACTATGGAAAAATCTCAGAATAGAAAACCTTTTCAGGCCCTTCGTGACCTGTTCCACCCGGTGGACCTGACCCACGGCACCTGCTGGCGCACCATTTTGCAGTTCTCCCTGCCGGTGATCCTGTCGTACCTGCTGCAGCAGGTGTATACCATCAGCGACGCCGCCATCGTGGGCCAAACCCTGACGGCGCAGGAGGTGGCCGGCGTCAACGACACCACCTCGTTGGTGTTCATCTTCCTGCAATTCGCCTTCGGCGTCAGCGCCGGGTTCTGCGTCATCACCTCCTGCTGCGTGGGCTGCCGGGATCAGGCCGGTGTGCGCCGCTCCATGGCCGCCCAGCTGGTGCTGTCGGCGGGGCTGACGGTGCTGCTGACGGCTCTGGCGCTGGTGCTGCTGAACCCCATGCTGGCCTGGATCAACGTGACGCCGGAGAACCCGGAGGTATACCGGGCCGCCTACACCTACTGCGGCATCATCTTTGCCGGCATCGGCGCCCAGCTGTTTTATAACTTCATCTGTTCCTTCCTGCGGAGCATGGGCGACTCCGTAACGCCGCTGCTGTTCCTGCTGGGCTCCACGGTGCTGAATGTGGCGCTGGATCTGCTGTTCATTCTGGTACTGCGCTGGGGCGTGGCCGGAGCCGCCGGAGCCACCGTCACCGCCCAGCTCATCAGCACCGTGGCCTGCTTCGCCTATGCCTTTTCCAAGTATCCGGACCTGCGGCTCCACAAGGAGGACTGGCACATCACCGGACTGGACCTGAAGCGTCACATCGTTCAGGGCGTGCCGCTGGGCCTCCAGTTCTCCGTGCTGGCCATCGGCATCATCGTCATGCAAAGCGTGGTGGTGAAGTTCGATATGATCGACGGCCAGATGGTGTCCCACGCCGCCCAGAACGGCTTCGGCGCCGCCAACAAACTCAATAGCCTCATCATGACTCCGGTGAACGGCCTTGGCGCCGCCATGACCAGCTTCACCGCCCAGAATCTGGGTGCCGGGTACACCCACCGCATCCGCAAGGGCATCCTGCAGGGTCTGGTCATGGCCGCCATCATCGGCGTCTGCTCCGTAGGGCTGGGTCTGCTCCTGACCATCGACGGCGCATATCTCCACATCTTCCTCAGCGCCGACAAGGTCACCGCCGACACCATCCGCTTCGGCAACCACTTCCTGTATGTGGACTTCTCCATGTACCTGCTGCTGTGCTTCCTGTTCGTGGTCCGCAACTGCGTGCAGGGCATCCAGCGAGCCCCCTTCGTGCTGTGGGCCGGAGCATCCGAGCTGATCGCCCGTGTGGCCATCTGCCTGACCCTCCCGGCCCTGCTGTCCGGCGGCGTGGTCAGCGCCCAGTCCCCTGAGCTGGCCTTCTACGCCCTGTGCGCCGCCGATCCTCTGGCGTGGCTGGCGGCGGATCTGGTGCTGCTGGTGCCGTTCTTCAAGAATATGATGCACAGGAATTACCAATATCTCTATGGCGGCGTGGAGCAGCATTTGTTGGGTAAATGATCCTCATTCCGCCAAAAAAGGGACAGGCGCTGCTACGCAGCGCCTGTCCCTTTTCACTTTCTTCAGGCTTCCTCGTCCGGCCGGTACTCCAGCAGATCGCCGGGCTGACAGTCCAGCGCATGGCAGAGCTTGTTCAGCGTCTCCACCCGCACTGCCTTGGCCTTGCCGGTTTTCAGGATAGAGAGGTTGGCCATGGTGATGCCCACCCGCTCCGACAGCTCCGTCAGACTCATTTTCCGCCGGGCCAGCATTACGTCAATGTTGAATACGATCATGCTCCGCCCTCCTTAAATGGTCATGTCGTTCTCCTCACGGAGAGCGGCGGCGTCACCGATGAGACGGCTGAGCACATAGCACACGACCCCCACCGCCGCACAGCAGAACACCACCATGGGCGTAATCACAATGGTCAGCGGGGCGCTGCCCGCCCCCATAAGGCCTATGGTAAGCATCCCCGCCGGAAAGATCAGCGCATCGGCAAAGGCCAGACGGGAGATGCTCCGCATATCCCGTGCATTCCGCCGGGTGAAGGCCCCCTCCGGGGCGCTGATGCTGCCGAAGATGCGCCAGCAGGGGAGCATGGCCCCGAAGATGGGCAGGGCGAACAGCCACGCCCAGATGAGGCAGGGCCAGTAGGCCCAGGTGAATTCCGGGTCCGCCTGCTGCACCCCCTGCCCGTAGGAGGGCAGGAACCAGAGGAAAAATATCCCGCACAGCACCGCCGCCGCCAGCAGCACCACCCGCAGCAGGGTGGTCATGGTTTTGGTATTCATAAGGCTCACTCCTTTCCTTGTTGTACCTATCATAGCAGCATAATTCCTGTTTGTCAACTATTTTTTATTGTTTTACGATAAATATTTTCTGTTTATCTAATCTGCAAATCAGGGGGTTGCATTTTGGCGCAGGATGTCGTATACTATCCTTTAGAAACAACCGAATAGCTGTCTTCGAGGCGGGGTGTGATTCCCCACCGGCGGTATAGTCCGCAAGCGGCGCAAGCTGCATGAACCGGTGCGATCCCGGTACCGACAGTATAGTCTGGATGAGAGAAGGCGTGTATGGCATTTTCGTGATGCTCTTTTTTGATGCGTACACCTTGGAAGGCAAGCCTTTCCGGGGGTTTACTACATTAAAAGGGAGTATTTTTTTATGACTCAGAAGCAAAAGACCCATCACCTTGCCGTGGCCGCCATGCTGTGCGCCGTGGCCTTCGTCCTCCAGTTCATCGAGTTCTCCATCCCCCTGATCCCCTCCTTCGTGAAGCTGGATCTGTCGGATCTGCCTGCCCTGCTGGGTACCTTCTCGCTGGGACCTGTGTACGGCGTGGTGATCCAGTTGGTGAAGAATCTGCTGCACCTGCCCTTCGGCTCCAGCGCCGGCGTAGGTGAGCTCAGCAACTTCCTGCTGGGCAGCGTGTTCGTGCTGGTGGCGGGCCTTGTGTACCGGCGGCATAAGAGCCGCAGATCGGCCCTGTGGGGCTCCCTGCTGGGCGCCGTGCTGATGGCGCTGGTGAGCCTGCCTTCCAACTATTTCGTGGTGTACCCGGCCTACGAGGTCCTCTACGGTCTGCCCATGACGGGCATCATCGGGATGTATGAGGCCATCATGGGCTCCATCGCCCACGTCCCCACCGGCAATTCCCTCTTCAACTGCCTGCTGGTGTTCAACGTCCCCTTTACCCTGTTCAAGGGCCTGCTGGATGTGGGCATCTGCTTCCTCATCTACAAGCCCCTGTCCCCCCTGCTGCACAAATAACATCTGTAAGCCCGAAACGCAGTCCTCCGTTCTCTCAGGGGACTGCGTTTTTCTCTTGTGCAGCGGCGCAGGCCGTGGTATAATAGAACATATGATTGACTTTGAGGAGGTGTGCCGCCATGGGCGACCGGGTGATTTTGCACTGTGACCTGAACTGCTTTTTTGCCTCGGTGGAGCTGCTGAGCCACCCCGATCTGCGGGACATCCCCACCGCTGTCTGCGGCGACCCCGCCTCCCGCCACGGCATCATTCTGGCCAAGAACGAGCCCGCCAAGCGGCTGGGCATCCAGACGGCGGAGACCATCTGGCAGGCCAAGAAGAAGTGTCCCGGCCTGGTGCTGCTGCCGCCCCACCACGGCCTGTACCGGGAGTACTCCCGGCGGGTCAACACCATCTATGAGCAGTATACCGATCTGGTGGAGCCCTTCGGCATCGACGAGAGCTGGCTGGACATCACCGGCAGTATGCACCTCTTCGGCGGCGACCCCAAGGCCATTGCCGACGCCCTGCGCCGGCGGCTGCGGCAGGAGCTGGGGCTGACCATCTCCGTGGGCGTGTCCTTCAACAAGGTGTTCGCCAAGCTTGGCAGCGACTATAAAAAGCCCGATGCCACCACCGTCATCAGCCGGGAAAACTGGCAGGATATCGTCTGGCCCCTGCCGGTGGGGGACCTGCTGTTCGTGGGCCGGGCCGCCGGACGGGTGCTGCACCAATACGGCGTGGAGACCATCGGCCAGCTGGCGGCCTGCTCCCCCCAGATGCTGGAGACGCTGCTGGGAAAGCTGGGTCTCCAGCTCCACGAGTACGCCAACGGACTGGACGGCAGTCCCGTCCGCCCGGCGGGCCAGCAGGAGCCGGTGAAATCCGTGGGCAACGGCACCACCTTCCCCAAAAACCTCACCCGCTGGGAGGAGGTGCAGCGTGGTCTGGCGGTGCTGTCCGACAGCGTGGCCATGCGGCTGCGGCAGCAGGGGCTGTACTGCGGCGGCGTGTCCGTGTCCCTGCGGAACGCCCAGTTCCGCACCGTGTCCCGGCAAATGCGGCTCCCGGCCCCCACCCACTTGATGAAGGACATCTGGCAGGCGGCCATGGAGCTGACCCGGCGGCTGTGGAAGGCCCCGGAGCCGATACGGATGCTCACCGTCACCGCCCTGTATATCACCGACAGCGCCGACTCCTTCCAGCAGCTGGATCTATTGGAGGCCCCGGTGGTCACCCAGCAGCAGGAAAAGCAGGAGAAGCTGGAGCGCACCATGGACGCCATCCGTGGAAAATACGGCCGGAGTTCCATCTCCTTCGGCCTGCCGGGAGAGGAGCGGGCCGGCTGGGACGACTGACCCATAGCGCCGCACAGGGGCAGGGCTATCCCCAAGGCTCCCAACCTCAGATCCGTTCCCCTGAGAACTATTTCCATCCAGTACAGCGTAAAAGCATGGCTGCATAAAAAGCGCAGCTACGTAAAATGTGCCTGCGTAAAGGGTTCAGCTGCGTAAAAGCGTGACCGTGTAAAGGCTTCGTCCGCATAGAAAAGCATGACAGCACAAAAGCACGACCGCATGAAAGGACTGCACAAAAGAGTGGCCGCATAAGCGGTATAGATGCGTAACTGCATAAAAACATGGCCGCATAAGCGGTATAAATGCGTAACTGCATAAAAATATGACGGCATCGAAGTGTGTCGGCGCAAAAACGTAACTGCATAAAAAAGAGACGCACCCGCAGGTGCGTCTCTTTTTTACGCCGGGATGCCCCGGCCTTGGATCACAAAATGGCTTACAGCTTCTCCCGGACCTTGGCGGCCTTGCCGACACGGTCACGCAGGTAGTAGAGCTTGGCACGACGGACATAGCCGTGGCGCACGGTCTCCACCTTCACGATAGAGGGAGAGTGAACGGGGAACACCTTCTCCACGCCCACGCCGTAGGAGATACGACGGACGGTGAAGGTCTCCTCGATGCCGCCGTGCTTCTTGGCAATGACGGTACCCTCGAACACCTGAACACGCTCACGGGCGCCTTCCTTGACCTTCACGTGGACACGGACAGTATCGCCCACTTCCACCTGAGGCACGTCATTCTGCAGCTGCTTTTCATTCAGTGCTTTGATGAGATCCATGGATTTTTCCTCCTAAATTATAGGCGTTCATGCCGTCATTTCCGTGGCGCCCCACCTTTTTCGGGACACCGGCGACAGAGGACCGCCCTTTTCATGCCATAGTAGAATATCACAGATGTCCGCCAAATGCAAGCATTATTTCCTGTTTTGACAAAAAAAGTATCGAAATAGGCTCCAACAAGCCCATTTCCCCTTGTTCATCCATGTACGCCAGCATGATACGGTCGAAAATCACGCATCCTCCTGCAAAAGATCCCGCAGCTCATACAGCCGCAGCCGGGCGGATGCGTCCGTGGGGTCTTGGGCCAGAGGCTCCATCACGGCGATGAGCTAGATGGGCCTTGGCTCCCTCCGGGTACAGCAGCTGCCCGTAAACGGCGCTGCATACGGCATCGCTCCCCTGCTCCGGCAAAAGGGCGCAGGCCTGCTGGAAGGTTCGGAAAGCAGCCACGCCGCCCCAGTAATCGCCATCATCTCCGTGGGCCTGATCGTCCGAAAAGCGGGTACAGGTCTCCGCCGCTCCGGAGCGGGCCAGCGTCACAAGGTCTGAATGGTCCCGCCGTGCTCCTTGCCACAGGAGACAGAACACAACGGCGGCCAATGTCGTCAGGGACAGCAAAATCAGGGGCAGTCGCTTCATCGGGGCATCCTCCTTTGTTTCTCTGTCCCCATTGTACCAAAAAGTACCGGAGCCGTCCATCAAAACGTCCACTTATGCGTCCACAATGTGTCCGCAATCCGTCCATTTTTACGGGCAAAATCACGCCCGGAGGGAAAAAGCATCCCTCCGGGTGGTACGGTTTTTCTACCGGAAAATTTCCCCTGCCTCGTCCAGCAGCTCCCGGCGGCGGACCCGAACAAAGTCCGGGGACAGGTCCGGCCGGTAGCGGGCGATAGCCTTTTCCAGCAGCTGGGGGTTCAGGCCGGGGTTCTGCGCCCGGACCGTTACCGCCGCCCGAAGAAGATTCTTCTCCTCCGCAAAGGCGATGCTCCGGATCATGGGGGCGATATCCACCTCCGCCAGCTGCTTGCGCTTGGTGCGCTTTTCGATCAGCAGCTCCGGGCGGTGGAACAGCTCCATAAGCGCCTCTGCGGCGCCCTCCGGCACACCGTGGTCGTACTCCAGCTCCATGTCCGCCTGCAAATACGCTAGCTCCCGCACCGGACGCTTGGCCTCGTAACAGTCCAGCACCCGCAGCCCCTCTGGCAGGCCCTCGTTGAGCTTTTCGGCAATGCCGCTGCCGTCGGTATCCTGCGTCACCTCGAAGTCCAGCAGCTCGCAGTCGCTGGACTGGGCCACCGGCAGGGGCAGCACAATGGAGATGATGGGATGGGGATGGAAGCCCTGAGAGTGCTTGATCTCCAACTCCGTCCGGGGGAAGGCCCGCTGCACCGTCCGCAGCAGATCCAGATGGGAGATATAGGCCGCCGTCCCCTCCTTCACGAATAGAAGCCGCAGCTTAGACATCGCACTTCCCTCCTACCAGTCGATTGGCGCCGCAGCCGTTGCAGTGGGTGCGGCAATCCGGGGTGGTGACCCCGGCAAAGGCACGCTCCCGCTCCCGGCGGAGGTATGCCGTGGTGACGCCGCTGGAGATCATGTCCCAGGGCATCTTTTCATCCAGCGAACGGGTGCGGTTGGCGTAGAAGTGAGGATCCAGCCCGCACTCCTCAAAGGCCTCCAGCCAGCGGTCCAGCGAGAAATACTCCTCCCACGCATCCAGCTTGGAGCCCTTGCGCCACGCCGTCTCCAGCACCTTGCACATCCGGCGGTCGCCACGGGCCAGCACAGCCTCCAGAAAGCTGGTGTCGGAGTCGTGCCAGTTATAGGTGACGGTTTTGGTCTTGATGGCCTCCCGCAGCAAGGCCACCCGCCGCTCATACTCCTCCTTGGAGATCTGCGGCTCCCACTGAAAGGCCGTATGGGGCTTGGGAACGAACCACGAGGTGGAGACGGTGATGCGGACGCCCCGGTTTTTATTGCTGGCACTCTCCCGCCATGTATGCATGACACGGGCCGCCAGATCGGCAATGCCCAGCACGTCCTCATCGGTCTCCGTGGGCAGGCCCAGCATGAAGTACAGCTTCACGGCATTGTAGCCCCCGGCAAAGGCCGTGCGGCAGGACTGAAGCAGATCCTCCTGGGTGACATTTTTATTGATGACATCCCGCAGCCGCTGGGTACCGGCCTCCGGGGCGAAGGTCAGGCCGCTCTTGCGGCCCTTGGCCAGCCGCTCCATCAGGTTCATGGAGAAGTTGTCCGCCCGCAGACTGGGCAGGGACAGATTCACATGGCGCTGCTGACAGAAATCCTCCAGCTGGTCGCACAGCTGGGTCAGGGGCGGGTAGTCGCTGGTGGAGAGGCTGGACAGCGTCACCTCCTGATACCCGGAGCCGTCGCAGCTCTCCACGGCATACTGGGCGCACAGGGCCTCGCTGCGGTTGCGGACCGGGCGGTACACATACCCCGCCTGACAGAACCGGCAGCCCCGGATGCAGCCCCGGAACAGCTCCAGCATCACCCGATCCTGCACGATCTCCGTGGAGGGGACGATGGTCTGAGTGGGGAAAAAGGACTTGTCCATATCGTGGACGATACGCTTGGTGACCACCGCCGGAGCGCCCTCCAGCGGCGTGATCTCCGCCACGGTGCCGTCATCATGATACGTCACCTCGTACAGGCTGGGGACGTAGATGCCCGGCAGCTGGGCCGCCGCACGGAGAAACTGCGTCTTGCTCCAGCCCTCCCGGCGGGCCTTGCGGTGCAGCTCCACCAACTCCACGGTGATGTCCTCTCCCTCCCCCAGACTCACCAGATCGATGAAGTCGGCAATGGGTTCGGCGTTATACATGGCGGTGCCGCCGGCGATGACCAGCGGCGTCAGACCGGTGCGCTCTGCGCTATGGATGGGGATGCCCGCCAGATCCAGCATATTCAGAATGGCAGGAAAGGCCATCTCATAGCCCACGGAAAAGGCCACGATATCAAAGTCCGTGATAGGCTCCCCGGACTCCAGGGCAAACAGAGGCATCCCGGCCCGGCGCATCTCCTCCTCCATGTCCCCCCAAGGGGCAAAGACCCGCTGGCACCATACACCGTCCATGTTGTTCATGACGCCGTAGAGGATCCGCATCCCCAGATTGGACATTCCGATCTCGTAGGTGTCCGGGAAGCAGAAGGCGATGCGGGTATCCACCTGCGCCGGGTCCTTTTTCACAGCATTATATTCCCCGCCCACATAGCGGGCAGGCTTCTGCACTCGTGGCAGAATACGTTCCAATCGTTTATCCACGGTATATCTCCTGTATTCTTTGGTTTAACATCTTATTTTACCCGGTTTATCCCCCTTTGGCAAGCTTTATTTCCCGCAGATTCCATCCGGTCAGCCCCACGGCCCCCACCAGCAAAAAGGGGCTGCCCCCCTGCCGCCAGATGAACCATCCGCCACCCAGCAGCAGAGCCAGCGACACCGCAAGGCTCACCACCGACAGCACCCGCTGGGCGGTATAGGGCTCCGTCAGCCACGCCAGCGCCAGCCACAGGATACGGCCGCCATCCAGCGGCAGGGCAGGCAGCAGGTTGAAGGCCCCCAGTACCAGCTGCGCCCCGGCAAAGAGATACAGCGGCTCCCACCACCGGCCCAGAAGGCCAATCGCCGCCGCCAGCAGCAGGTTGCTCACCGGGCCTGCGGCGGCGGTCAGCAGCTCGCCGCCGTAGGAGATGCGGCGGTCATCCACCTGCATCTCGGCGCCGAACACGGTGATATGCAGTCTTTGGATCCGGCCTCCTACCCTTCGCAGCACCAGCCAGTGGCCCAGCTCATGGCACACCGCCGCCGACAGGATAGCCCCCAGCAGCAGTGGGGAGGCCAGCCACACGAAGGCCGCCAGCAGCAGCGGCACCCCCGGCGAGATCCGCAGGCGCTCAGCCAATGCCATAGTAGGCGGGATCCAGATAGACGGTGTCCTTCTGGATGGCGAAGTGCAGGTGCGGGCCAGTGGCGTTGCCGGTCTCCCCCACCTCGGCAATGGGATCGCCCAGCGCCACCTGCTGGCCGGAGGAGGCAGTAATGCGGCTGCAATGGGCATACAGGGTAGTAAAGGCCCCGGCGTGAGACACGGTCACATAGTTGCCCAGTTGGCTGCTGTCCCCCACCGCCGTGACGGTGCCGTCAGCGAAGCTGGAGATGACGGTCCCGGCGTCGGCGGCGATGTCCGTGCCGTAGTGGAAGGCGTTCTCCCGCCATCCGAAGCCGTCGGTGACGGTCCCCTGCACCGGGGCGGCGTAGGCAAAGCCCAGCACCTGCTGGGTCAGGCACACGTCCTCTGGGGTGTTCTCCGCCGTGTAGGTGGCTGCGGCGGGCTGCGCCTGCCGGGGGCCGAACACCGCCGTGTAGGCGTCGTCCAGTGCTCCGGTCAGAGAGCCGTCAAAGGCGTGACCTACGGCCGAAAAGGCCGCCGTAAAATCTGTGTCGCCGCCCATCAGCGTCAAGAGTCTCTGACGGTAGGGCTCCAGCGTGTCCGGGGCCGTCAGCTTTATGGCCACCACCCCCAGCAGCAGCGCTCCGCACACCACCAGTTGCCACAGGCGGCCCACGGCGGGGCGGGGCCTCTGGCCTGCGGTGGGCCTGCGCTGCGGCGTGCGGCGGGCCATCGGGCGGCGCAGAGGCTGCCCGTGTGCCAATGTGCGGCGGGCGGGCCGGCGGTGCTTTGTCTCGGTCATGCCATCCCCTCCTTTTGCGTTCAGTGTATGCGCCCTTCGGGCAGGGCAGAACCTCCGGGGCGGAGGGAAATTTCCCTCTTGACAGAAACGTTTCTGCACCGTATAATAGTTAGGCTGACGGGGTGTAGCGCAGCTGGTAGCGCGCTTGGTTCGGGACCAAGAGGCCGGGGGTTCAAGTCCCCCCACTCCGACCATGCAGAGTGTTCTTATAGGATCTGAGTATCCTGTAATGGACACTCTGCTTTTTTATTTCTCACAAAATTCGTACTGCAACCTGTTCCGGGGCGTAGCTGAGTGCTACGCCTTTTCTCGTTTCCATGATAATGTCGCCTCCGGGATCTTACGGCGATCCGGCACATCGAAAGCGCCGATGCAGTTGTAGTAGATCACGACGCGCTGGTTGGTAACGCCGTCCTGCTTTTCAGCGTGGTACACCTCAATGTGGTCGATCAGCTCTGCAACCATCCGCTTTGTAATGGTGGTCGCATCCGTGTACCGCCGTACCGTTTCAAGAAAATCGTCAATGTCCATGCGCTTGCTCTCGTCCTTTTTCATCTCCAGCCGCCACCAGCTCGGCGCAGGCCACCAGTACCAGCGCATAATACTCCCCCCGCAGCGTCAAAAAATTCGCGAAAAACTCCATGCAGGCTCCTTTTATTCCCCGATGTCAGCCATCTCTCCACATGAAAACACGCCCCAATGTGGCGGAGCGTTGGATAGTCAGTGTGGAAAAAATTTCATCTGTGGAACGTCGGGCCGATGCTCTGCGCAGCTCAGGCCAAACCGGAGCGAGGCGACAAAAAAAGAGCGTTCCTTGCGGAACGCTCTTTTCCATATGAAGAATTACTTACTTCAGCTCGACCTTGCCGCCGACTTCCTCGACCTGCTTCTTCAGAGCCTCGGCATCCTCCTTGGACAGACCCTCCTTCATGGTGGTGGGAGCGCCCTCGACGGCAGCCTTGGCCTCGGCCAGACCCAGACCCATGACCTCACGGATGACCTTGATGACCTTGATCTTCTGAGCGGCATCGAAGCCAGTCAGAACGACGTCGAAGTCGGTCTTCTCCTCAGCAGCGGGAGCAGCAGCACCAGCAGCAGGAGCAGCCATGGCAGCGGCGGAAACGCCGAACTCCTCCTCCAGAGCGTGAACCAGCTCGCTGAGCTCCAGAACGGTCAGGCCCTTGATTTCTTCGATCATAGCAGTAACTTTCTCGGACATTTTGATAAGCCTCCTAATTGTAAGATGTTTTTTAGATAGGGGTCGAGACGAAACGTCTTATTACTCGGCAGCGGCTTCCTCAGCGGGAGCGCCCTGCTTCTCTGCAATTTGCTTCAGCACGCAGGCCAGAGCGGAAATGGGAGCCAGCATGGTACCCAGAACCTGAGCCTGCAGCACGGGCAGAGCGGGGATGGCAGCCAGAGCATTGACGGTCTCCAGGGAGACGACCTTGCCGTCCATGAAGCCGCCCTTGATCTCGAACTTGCCGTTGAGTTTCTTTGCGAACTCTGCGATCACACGGGCCGGAGCGACGGGGTCATCCATGCACACGGCCAGAGACGTGGCGCCGTTGAGCTGATCGTCCAGCTCGTTCAGGCCCACATTGTTGAAAGCAAAGCGCAGCAGGGTGTTCTTGACGACAGCGTAGTCAATGTTGTTCTCACGGCACTGGGTACGCAGAGTGGTATCCTCTGCCACCGTGATGCCCTTGTAATCAACGATGACACCGGCAGCTGCGTTCTGCAGCTTCTCGGTCAGCGCCGCCACGACGGCCTGCTTCTCAGACAGAACTTTTGCGTTGGGCATTTCTTTGATTTCACCTCCGGAAAAATTGTCGGTGCGTTCAAAAAAAGGAAACCGTCCCTGTATCCAAGGACACAAGGACGGTGTAAGCAATCAAAATCGATTTGCCATCCTCGGCAGGACTTACGGCTTGCGCCACCTGCTGTCTTTGGAACGCATCAGGTATTATACCAGCGGCCGGGCGCTTTGTCAAGCACCCCACCGAAGATATTGAAGCGTTTCGGGTCGAATCGGCCCGGTGCAGCGTCAGATCTGCTTGTTGGCGTTCATCTTCACGCCGGGGCCCATGGTGGCGGCAGCCACGCAGGACTTGATATACTGGCCCTTGGCAGCGGCGGGCTTGGCCTTGATGATGGCGCCGATGAGAGCAGAATAGTTCTCATACAGCTTGTCAGCGCCGAAGGACACCTTGCCGATGGGGCAGTGGATGATGTTGGTCTTGTCCAGACGATACTCCACCTTACCGGCCTTGACCTCCTTCACGGCCTTGGCCACGTCGGGAGTGACGGTGCCGGCCTTGGGGGAGGGCATCAGGCCCTTGGGGCCCAGCAGCTTACCCAGACGGCCCACAACACCCATCATGTCGGGGGAAGCGACCACCACGTCGAAGTCGAACCAGTTCTCCTTCTGGATCTTCTCCACCATGTCCATATCGCCCACGAAATCGGCGCCGGCCTCACGGGCAGCGTCGGCCTTGTCGCCCTTGGCGAACACCAGCACACGGGCGGTCTTGCCGGTACCGTTGGGCAGCACGATGGCGCCACGAACCTGCTGATCGGCGTGACGGGAGTCAACGCCCAGCTTCACGTGCAGCTCGACGGTCTCGTCAAACTTGGCGGAAGCGGTCTTGCATACCAGCTCCAGACCCTCCTTGGGATCGTACAGGGTCCCACGGTCGATCTGCTTTGCACTGTCTTTATACTTCTTACCTCTAAACATCTCTTACACCCTCCTTATTCGCCCACGACGACGCCCATAGAACGGGCGGTGCCGGCGATCATGCTCATGGCAGCTTCCAGAGAAGCAGCGTTCAGATCACGCATCTTCAGCTCAGCGATCTTCTGAATGGAGGCCTTGGAGATGGTGGCCACCTTGGTCTTGTTAGGCACACCGGAGCCGGACTCGATGTTGCACTCCTTCTTGATCAGCACCGCAGCCGGGGGGGTCTTGGTGATGAAGGTGAAAGAGCGATCGGCGTACACGGTGATGACCACGGGAATAATCAGACCCATGTCATTCTTGGTGCGCTCGTTGAACTCCTTGGTGAAAGCGGCGATGTTCACGCCGTGCTGGCCCAGAGCGGGACCAACGGGGGGTGCGGGGGTTGCCTTGCCTGCAGGGATCTGCAGTTTTACATAACCAACGACTTTCTGTGCCATAAAGAGGCACCTCCTTCATAAAAATGTGGTAGCAGCCGGTCAAATACCGGACCTGCTCTTGGCGAGACGCACAGCGTCTCTCCCACTTGCGCCGGAGGGGATGCTCCGGCCTGTGTGCGTCCGACGCACTCAGGGCTGGACGACCTCGACCTGATCGAGCTCCAGCTCTACGGGAGTCTCTCTCCCGAACATGGAGACCACCACACGAACCTTGTTCTTGTCGGCGTCGATCTCCTCCACGGTACCCATGAAGCTGGCCAGAGGGCCGTCCGTGATCTTCACGGTATCGCCCACGTTGTACAGCACCACGATCTCGTGCTTTTCCACGCCCAGTGCAGTGACCTCCTCCTCCGTCAGGGGGATGGCCTTATTGGCCTCTCCTACGAAGCCGGTGACGCCACGGATGTTGCGGATCAGATGCCAGGTGTCATCTGTCAAGATCATCTTAATGAGGACGTAACCGGGGAATACCTTGCGCTCCACTTCCTTCATGACACCCGACTCGGTGACCTCAGTGACGGTCTCCATAGGGATCTCCATCTTCAGGACCATGTCGGACATATTGCGGTTCACCACGGACTTTTCAATGGCCGCCTTCACCGCATTTTCATAGCCGGAATAGGTGTGGATGACATACCATTTTGCGTTATCAGCCATGCTCCGCTCCTTAGTGCGTAAACAGGCCGATCAGCGTCTTGACGGCCAGCACAGCCACGCCGTCAAAGATCCAGATGCAGGCGCCCACACCCAGAGAGCACAGCAGCACAGTGCCGGTGTTCTTGGCCGTGGTCTTGGCGCTGGGCCATACCACCTTCATCAGTTCGCTTCTCATTTCACGGAACCACTTGCCGTGATCCTTCTTGACTTTCTTTTCCTCTGCCATCGCTGTTTCTCCTTCCAATTACTTGGTTTCGGTATGGACCGTATGCTTTCTGCAGAAGGGGCAATACTTGTTCATTTCAAGACGGTCAGGGTTGTTCTTCTTGTTCTTCATCGTGTTGTAGTTTCTCTGCTTGCACTCATTGCATCTCAAAGTGATCTTCACTCGCATCTAACGGCACCTCCTTATTAGATTGACGGCTCCGGCCCCGCCGGACCGCCGCTTGCCTCCCTGAAGGGCACAGCCTCTTTTCTGCGTCAGAAGCGAAAAAACGCACGAAAAGAAAGCCCATGTCCACAGGTAAGGATTATTCTAACACAGGCAAGTCCCTCCGTCAAGGCGTTTTTTCACGAAAAGGAGAAGATTTTTCATGAAAACGGCGCTTTTCTCCCCCCTTCTCCGTTTTTTTCTCTGCCACCGGTTGCGCCGGAGGGAAAAGTTGTGTATGATAGAGAAAAATTCACCCTGCGAGGTATGTGAGAATGAAGATCATGGCCATTGATTACGGCGACGCCCACACTGGCATCGCCATCTCCGACGTCACCGGCACGCTGGCGGGCTTCACCACCGTCATCGACAGCCGCAAGGCGGAGGTGGTGGTACAGGAGATCCTCCGGCTGCTCCCGGAGCACGGGGTCACGGAGCTGGTGCTGGGCTATCCCAAGAACATGGACGGCACCGTGGGTCCCCGTGCCGAGAAGGCCGCCGCCTTTGCTGAGACACTGCGGCAGGCAGCGGGCCTCCCCGTGACCCTGTGGGACGAGCGGCGCACCACGGTGGATGCCCACAACATCCTATTTAACAATGGAAAGAACGCCAAACAGCGCAAAAAGGTGGTGGATGCCGTGGCGGCGTCCCTGATGCTGGAGGGATACCTCACCCGCAGGCGGCTGGAGGCACAGCGCCATGAGTGAGGTCTGCATCATCGGCGGCGGGGCCTCCGGCCTGATGGCGGCGCTGACGGCTCTCTCCGACCCCGGGAACCGGGTGACGCTGCTGGAGCGGCAGGGCCGGGTAGGCCGCAAGCTGCTGTCCACCGGCAACGGCCGGTGCAACCTCTCCAACCGCCATGCCTCCCCGGCTCACTACCACGGAGCCGACCCGGACTTCTGCCGCCCTGCGCTGGAGGCCTTCCCGGTGGCGGAAACACTGCGCTTTTTCCACCAGCTGGGCCTTGTCACGGTGGAGGAGCCCGACGGCAAGCTGTATCCCCGCTCCAACACCGCCAATTCCGTGCTGGATGTGCTGCGTCTGGCGCTGGAGGGACAGCCGGATCGGCTGACCCTGCGGACCGGCGCCCCCGTCACCTCCCTGAAGTGCCGGGGGCAGGGCTTTACCGTGACGCTGGAGAGCGGCGAGGTCCTCCGGGGCATGGACTGCGTCATTCTGGCCGCAGGCGGCGCCGCCGGCAGCAAGGTGGGCGGCGTGCTGGACGGCTATCGGCTGGCCAAGGGGCTGGGCCACCACCGCACGGCTCTGACCCCGGCGCTGGTGCAGCTCAAGACCGATCCCACCTATCCCCGCTCCCTGAAGGGCGTGAAAACCACCGCCCGCATCACTCTGCGCCGGGGCCGGGAGGTGCTGGCGGAGAATCACGGAGAAATTCTCTTCACCGAGTACGGCGTCAGCGGCCCCGCCATCTTCGAGATCTCCCGCTATGCCATTGGTGAGGACGTGACCCTGTCGCTGGATCTGTGGCCGGAGCAGTCGGAAGCGGACACCGCCGCATGGCTACGCCGCCGGCAGGAACTGGCACTCCGCAATCGGGAGCTCACCTGCGGACAGGCCTTCACCGGCGCCCTCCACAGCCGCCTGAGCCAGATGGCGGCCAAGTACGCCGGGCTCTCCCCCTCCCTCCCCCTGGCAGACGCCCCGGAGGAGGCACTGGCGGCGCTGGCCCACACCTGCAAGCATTTTGAACTGCCCGTCACCGGCACCTGCGGCTTCGATCAGGCACAGGTCACCGCCGGAGGGCTCCGCACCGACGAGTTCGATCCCCACACCCTCCAAAGCCGTCTGGTCCCCGGCCTGTACGCCTGCGGCGAGGTGCTGGATGTGGACGGCGACTGCGGCGGCTACAATCTGCAATGGGCATGGTCCAGCGGCCATCTGGCCGGGCAGCTACGATAAAATCAGCAGGATATTGCGTATCATACGCAATATCCTGCTGATTTTACGGCATTTCTCTGGCTTCCTTCTTGGTCTCCATGGGGTATACCGTCAGCTGATCGCCGGTGGCTGCCATGGCCAGCAGCACCTCCTCCGGGCCGTGATATCCCTTCTCCCGCAGCTTCCGCTCCAGCCACACGCCATTCCTTCCCGCCTTCCGCAGATTCTCCGGCAGCACCCGGCCGTCTTGCACCACCGGGGTCTGGAGCAGCTCCTGCTGGGGCTGCATGGACAGGTCCGCCGGCGTCACCGGCCGCTGCATGGCCGCCGGCAGAAACGTCACCGTGCCGTTGTGCTCTAAAATGGCGGTCTGGATCTGGTTGAGGTCAAAATACCCCGATACCCGGCAGTACATGAGAAATTCGTTGAGATCCATCCGGGCTCGCCGCAGGTTTTTCCGGTAGATGACGCCGCTGTCCATGAGGATCAGCGGCTTGCCGGTGATGAACCGCCGCACCCGGATGGATCTGTTGGTCAGCAGGGCGATGCCCCACGCCGTTAGCCCATACACCACCATGGCCCAAAGGGGTCGCAGGGGCGACTCCAGCTCCGAGGCCATTTCGGCGGCGATGGAGCCGATGGTAATGCCCATCACATAGTCAAACAGGTTCATCTGGGACACCTGCTTGTTGCCGGAGAGCTTGGTCAGCAGAAACAGGGCCGCCAGAGACCCCAGCGCCGTCAGGGCGATCTGTCCCCCCTGCTGCAGGATATCCTCCATAAAAAACACGCCTCCCGAAGCACTGATTTTCTCTCAGTATGCCCCGGCAGGCGTATTCTTATGTGCCCTCATTCGTGGGTCCGGACGTTGATGAACTCTGCCCGCAGCTTGGAGTAGAGGATGGTCTGGCTGCTGTACAGCCCACAGTAGCCGGAGATCAGATAGCTGATGGAGCAGGCCATGGCGAAATACAGCAGATCGCCGGAGCCGAACAGCTCCACGCTGAGGATGATGGAGGCCAGCGGGCAGTTCACCGCCCCGCAGAACACCGACACCAGCCCCATAGCGGCCCCGAAGCCCGCCGGAAGGCCCAGCCAGCCCGCCGCCACGCAGCCGAAGGCGGCTCCCACGAAGAAGGAGGGTACCACCTCGCCGCCCTTAAAGCCGCACCCGATGGTGATGGCGGTAAAGAGCAGCTTCCACACCCATGCCCACGGATCCGCCTGTCCGGCGATGGCCCGACCGATGACCTCCATGCCTGCGCCGTTGTAGTCTCCATTGGTAAGCAGCGTCAAGCCGATGAGCACCGCTGCTCCCACCGCCACCCGCAGGTAGGGGTTTTTCAGCGTCCGCTTCAGCAGACGCTCCACTCCGTGGAGCCCCCGGCAGAACAGGATACTGACCACGGCGCACAGCAGCGCCAGCACCATCACCAGCAGCATGGTCCGCACCTCCAGCCCCGGCACCGTCACCGTGAACCGGGTGGGCGGTACCCCCATGAACACCGACACCAGATAGCCCGTCAAGGCCGCCGTCAGGCACGGCACCAGTCCGGCATAGTACAGTACGCCCACGCTGATGACCTCCAGCGCAAACACCGTGGCCGTCAGGGGAGTACCGAACAGGGCGGCAAACACGCCGCTCATGCCGCACAGGGTAGCCAGCGGCAGATCCTTCTCCCCCAGACGCAGCAGCCGCCCCGCCTGATAACCGATGCCGCCGCCGATCTGCAGGGCAGCGCCCTCACGGCCGGCGCTGCCGCCGCACAGGTGGGTGATGACCGTGGACACGAAGATCACCGGCACCAGCAGCCCCGGCACCTGTTCCCCGAAGTGGACGGAGGCGATGACGTCGTTGGTACCCTTTCCCTCCGTTTTGGTGAGCCGATACAGCCCCACGATGGCAAGGCCCCCCACCGGCATCAGGTACAGCACCCACGAATGGGCCAGACGCACCTGTGTGGCGGTGTCCACGCCGATGTGGAACAGGGAGCCAATGATCCCGCCCACCAGTCCGATGACGCCGCCCAGTACCATCCATTTCAGCAGCGTCACCGCATATTGTCCGATGTGGGCCACCCGCTCCTTCAGCCGTTCCATGTCCCGTCCCTCCGCTTTTTACAGTATCTTTATATCCTGTCTGTTATATCATTTCCTGCGGCGCCTGTCAATCGCCGCCGCTGCCGCCCTACGAAATTTTTGTCAAGCTGAAAATCTTTCAGCCCATCTCACATTTTTTATTTTTCCCTGTTGATTCTCACGACGGGATGCACTATAATATGGGTAACTGGCAAAAACAAGGAAAACAACGCTTGAATGGAAAAAGGAGGAACCACCAGATGAAATACGGTCGTACATTCAATTTCTCCGCCGGTCCCGCTATGATGCCGGAGCCCGTGCTGGAGGAGATCCGGGACGAGATGATGAACTATCGTGGCAGCGGTATGTGCGTCATGGAGATGAGCCACCGCTCCAAGGTGTTCCAGCAGATCGCCGACGAGGCCGAGGCCGACCTGCGCAAGCTGATGCACATCCCCGACAACTACAAGGTCCTGTTCATTCAGGGCGGCGGCACCGTGCAGTTCGCCATGGTGGCCATGAACCTCATGAAGAACGGTAAGGCCTGCTATGTGGAGACCGGCGCATGGTCCAAGAAGGCCATTGCCGAGGCCAAGAAGTTCGGCGAGGTGGACGTCATCGCCTCCTCCAAGGATAAGAACTTCTCCTATATCCCCGATTGCAGCGATCTGGACATCCCCGACGACTGCGATTATGTCTACATCTGCGAAAACGAGACCATCAACGGCACCACCTGGAACAAGCTGCCCAACACCAAGGGCCATGTGCTGGTGTCCGACCAGTCCTCCATGTTCCTCTCCCGCCCCTGCAACGTCTCTGACTACGGCCTGATCTGGGCCGGTGTGCAGAAGAACGTGGGGCCCGCCGGCATGGCCGTGGTCATCATCCGTGAGGATCTGATCCGTGACGATCTGGACCCCAAGACCCCCATCTACCTGATGTACAAGACCCACGCCGACAACGGCTCCATGTATAACACTCCCAACTGCTGGGCCATCTACTGCTGCGGCAAGGTATTCAAGTACCTGCTGAACATGGGCGGTCTGGAGGAGATGGAGAAGCGCAACATCGAAAAGGCCAAGGTGCTGTATGACTTCCTGGATTCCTCCAAGCTCTTCAAGGGCGCCGTGGTGCCTCAGGACCGCAGCCTCATGAACGTCCCCTTCGTCACCGGCGACAAGGATCTGGATGCCGCCGTGGTGGCCGCCTCCAAGGAGGCCGGCTTCGACAACCTGAAGGGCCACAAGTCTGTGGGCGGTCTCCGGGCCTCCATCTATAACGCCATGCCCAAGGAGGGTGTGGAGGCTCTGGTGGAGTTCCTCACCAAGTTCGAGGCTGAGCATCAGGCGTAACGTCTGTCTCTCGGGACGCAGGTCCGGAAAACCGGACAAATCGCCACATTCCGACAACAAAACGTATCATCGAAGGAGAATATTACTATGCGTATTCTTATTACAGACGGTATGGACAAGGCCGCCATGGCGCAGCTGCGTGAGCTGGGCCACGAGGTGGTGGAGCAGTTCTATGAGCCGGATCAGCTGGGCGCCGCCCTGCGGGACTTTGACGCCGTGGTGGTCCGCTCCAAGACCAAGGTCCGTGCCAATCATATCGACGAGGCCAAGGGCGGCAAGCTGAAGCTGATCATCCGTGGCGGCGTGGGTGTGGACAACATCGACGTCAAGTACGCCGAGGAGAACGGCATTGCCGTCCGCAACACCCCCGGTGCTTCCTCCCAGTCCGTGGCGGAGCTGGCCATGGGCCATATGTTCGCCTGCACCCGCTATATCTCCATCGCCGGTCACACCATGCGTGAGGGCAAGTGGGAGAAGAAGGCCTACGGCAAGGGCATCGAGCTGCAGGGCAAGACTCTGGGCATCATCGGCTTCGGCCGCATCGGTCAGCATCTGGGCGTCATGGCCAAGGCCATCGGCATGAACGTCGTCGCTTACAGCACCACCCGCCGTCCGGAGGTGGAGGCCAAATTCGGCATCCCCTATGTGACGCTGGAGGAACTGCTGGCCCAGTCTGACTTCATCTCCCTCCACGCTCCCGCTGCACCTGGCGCTCCCCTCATCAACGCCGATACCATCGCCAAGATGAAGGACGGCGTGGTCATCATCAACACCTCCCGTGGTGCCAACGTGGACGAGGATGCCCTGCTGGCTGCTCTGGAGTCCAGCAAGGTGCGGGCCGCCGGTCTGGACGTCTACGCCGACGAGCCCACTGCCAACGCCGCTCTGTACAGCCATCCCATGGTGTCCTGCACGCCCCACATCGGCGCTGCCACCGTGGAGGCTCAGAAGCGCATCGGCACCGAGATCGTGGATATCATCCGCAGCTTCTGATCTCCCTATTATGCAAGAAAAGAAGGGGTACGGCCGAGCCATACCCCTTCTTTTTCACCGCTTCGCAAGAATGCAGCCTGTGAGCACCGCTCACAGGCTGCATTTTCGTTTCTCTACTTACGGTCGTTTCCACCAGCTGCCGCCGCCTCTAACGCCGCCGGAGTCCCCAACGCCGCCGGAGTCCTCAGCACCGCCGGTATCCGGCGTGGTGGGATCTGTCGGATCCGTGGGGGTCGTCGGTTTGGTGGGGGTCGTCGGTTTGGTGGGGTCGGTAGGTGTCACCGGTGTGATGGCCTTCTGGTGCGCCGGGCAGATATCATCCTTGGGATCGTTGGGCGTAGCGGAGCCGTCCAGCACCTTCAACAGGTACTCATGGTCCCTGGCCTTGATATCGTTGAACAGCGCCCGGTTCCAGTCCAGCACCGCCACCTGCTTCACCTTGTCCTTGGGGCAGTACTGGGTGGCAATATGCTTCCCCTCGGTGCAATAATCCACCATCTTGTGAACGTTACAGGTCGCCGTGGGAGCCGTATCCGCCGCCACCGTCACGGTGCGGACACGGCTGCCCCGCAGGTCCTTGGTGCAGGCATCCGTGGCCAGCAGGCCGCTGTCGGAGCACACCGTCACCTGCGTCAGGCCGGTGCAGCTGTCGAAGGCCTTGTCCTCCAGATCACCATGGATCTCCCGCATCACCTGCTTCCACAGCTGCGCCGAGCCGTTGCCCATACCGTAGGACAGCTCATCGTTGGACTCATAGCCCGTCCATACCGCAGCGCAGTAGTAGGGGCTGAAGCCCACGAAATAACGGTCCCGGTTGTCATCCGTAGTACCGGTTTTGCCGGCGATGGTCATGCCGGAGAAATATGCCTCCGTACCGGTACCGCTGGTGATAACGCTCTCCAGTATATCCCGCAGCAGATAGGCGGTAGTCTCCTTCATGGCGCTGTGGGCGGAGGTCTCGTTCTCCATGACGACATTCCCCTCGGAGTCCTCCACCCGCAGCCATGTCCGGGGCTTGGTGTATACGCCGTCGTTGGCGATGGCGGCATAGGCCGCAGCCATCTCCTCCGTGGTGACACCCACGTCGTAGCCGCCCAGGCCCATGTTACCGGACTGCTGGCTGTCCCGCTGGGTCAGGGTGGTGAAGCCCAGCTTCTCCACCATATAATTATAGGAGGCCGCCGAGCCGTAGCTCTCATTGACCCGCACGGCGCAGGTATTCAGGGACTCCACCAGCGCCGTCCATACGGTGGTCAGGCCGTAGAAACCGGAGTGGGAGTTCTTGGGCCATGCGCCGTAGCCACTCAAATCCCGGACGGGATAGTCGTCGATGGCGGAAGCAGCGGTGATGGTACCGTCGTCCAGCGCCGGGGCATAGTCGGAGATGGGCTTGGTAGCAGAACCGCACTGCCGGGGCTCTGTGGCCCAGTTCCAGCCACGGTCCACCGTCTTGGCGCCCAGACCGCCCACCATGGCCACCACGTTGCCGGTGGAATTGTCCACCAGCGTGATAGCCGCCTGCAAGGGCTTGCCGTAGTCGTCAGTATACTCCACCAGATCGCTGTTTTCAAAAACGCTCTCCGCAATGGACTGGAGCTTGCTGTCCTGCAGCGTATAGATCTTATAGCCGCTGCTGTAGATCTTGCTGACGGCCTTCTCCTGTGCCGTACGGACGTTGCCGTTCTCGTCGGGTGCATCGTCCTCCAGCCCCAGCTTCTCCACCAGCGCCGCCGCCACATCGGAGATGACCTGATCCGTATAATAGGAGTTGTTGGCGGTGGACTGCACGGTGGGCTTCTCCGGGGTCTCCTGATCCTCCGTAGGCTCGGTGAAATTGCCGAGATTCGTATACCCGTCGCTGAACTGGACCTCCTCCGCCACGGCGGCATCGTAGGTGGCCTGATCGATCTTCTCCTGACCGAGCATCTCGCCCAGGATGGTCAGCTGCCGCTCCCGGTTGTTCTCACGGGCCCAGTCGCTGAGCAGAGGATCATACATGGAGGGATTGTTGGTGATGCCGATGAGACAGGCACACTCCGCCAGCGTCAGGTCCTTCACATCCTTGTGGAAGTACATCCGGGCAGCCGTCTGCACGCCGTAGCACTGCTCTCCCAGATAGATGGTGTTGAGATACATCTCCAGGATCTGGGACTTGGAGTAATCCTTCTCCAGCGCCAGCGCCCGATAGATCTCCGTGACCTTCCGCTTCACCGTCCCCTGATTGTCGCCGGTGACGTTTTTCAGCAGCTGCTGGGTGATGGTGGAGCCGCCCTGTGTGCCGCTGCCGGTCAGGGTACTGGTGATGGCCCGCAGGGTCCCCCTCCAGTCCACCCCGTGGTGGGTCTTGAAGCGCTTGTCCTCGATGGCGATGGTGGCCTCCTGCAAATACTCGGGGATGTCCCCGATATCCACCCAGATGCGGTTTTCATCGCTGAACAGCGTCTGATACATCTCCCATGTCTCGCCGTCCGTCCCCAGACGGTACAACTCCGTGGATACCTTCCGGTCATATTCGGACATATCCACCTCTACGTGGCCCTTCAGGGACTTATTGATGTAGGTCATGAAGATCCCCACAAAAATGGCCATGGTCAGCACACCCACCAGCACGATGGTGCCGATGACGCCCCAGACCCTCTTGGCCCGTCCCTTCCCTCGGTTTTTCCTCTGATGGGCGCTCTGCTCTGCCTTATCACGGTCGTTGGAGTGTTCTTTCATGGACAGCGCACCTCACTTTCTGTTTCGTTGTTTCGGCCGCCGGGCGGCCTCAGGCTTTTTATACGGCTTCTCCCTGCCGCCCTGCTCCGGAAGGTCCCGGCTGCGGCAAAAAGCACATATTAAACCAATATAAGAGTTATTTTACCACACCTGTCAACCGATAAAAATACCTTTTTGCGTAAAAAATGCAATCACCGTATCCTTTGACCCGGCACATAGGTTCCGTTTTGTGCTGCTTTTCCAATTTTTGTGCGGAAATCGGCAGCGCCGCCCTCTTGCAATTTCTGTGGAAATCCGTTATAGTAGGAGGACATCAACCTATGCAGGAGGTATTTTCTCATGAGCGATGAGTTTGGCCCCAGCTTTATCACCCTCACTGACGAGGACGGCAACGATATCGAGCTGGAGTATGTGGACGCACTGGAGCACGAGGGGCAGACCTATATGGCCTTCTTCCCCGCCGTGGAGGACGAGGCGGACGAGGAATCCGAGGACTATGGTCTGGTGATCCTGAAATCCGTCACGGAAAACGGCGAGGAGCTGCTCAGCACGCTGGATGACGAAGCGGAGCTGGAGAAGATCTATGATCTGTTCATGGAACAGCTGCTGTCCGACGAGGAATAAAATTCCTGACTGTTTCTGCGAAAACCCCCTTTTATTTTTCCCGCAGGTCTGTTATAATAAGATCATCGCCGAAAGGCGAGGTCCCGCAGGGATGTGACGGGTCTTTTTTATCCTCACATTTTGTTATAGGGGATGTCGGATCAGTATGTGGATCGCAGGCCTCCCGGCTGCCGTCTGCGGCTGGAAGTTGGAAGCGGTGAAGCACGCTGGAGACAACCCACCTGCTGAAACGGTGCAGGTTATAACTTGGCCCCCACGCCCGGCGGGACAACTGGTAAAAGCCCGGTCAGCTCCGGAAGACCTCCGGAGCTGACCGCTTTTTCGGCCTATGGCCGGATAATTTCCGTTTCCCCCTTGCACAGCAGACAGATTTCCTGTATAATTACGATTAACTTTACGAAGTCGGGTCGTAATGACCCCTATTTTGAGAGGATGAAACAACTATGAGCGCATCAAGAGAAAAGAAGAACCGGCAGGAGGTCGCCGCCAGCGGCGTTGTGGATCCCAAGACTGCCCGTCAAGCTCAGGAGCAGGCCAAGGAGCGCCGCTCCAACCGGCTCTATGCCATCATCGCCATCGCCTTTGTGGTGGTCGCCATTGGCCTGGTGGTGTGGAACTCCAACATCATCCAGCGCGGCACCACTGCCGTCACGGTGGAGGGCGAGTCCTATTCCGCCGCCGAGGTCAGCTACTACTATCACAATGCCTATAACAGTATCGTCAACTCCAAGTATGCCAGTCTCTACGGCATTGACAAGAATACCTCCCTGTCTCAGCAGAGCCTGAACGACACCGCCAAGATGATGTTGCGTGTCAGCGAGGACATGACCTGGGACGCCTACTTCCGTGACGCCGCCAAGAAGAGTCTCATTCAGCTGACCATGCTGAAGAAGGGCGCCGCCGAGAAGGGCATGACCTTCAACGACGATATGCAGAAGGAAGTGGACCGCACCGTGGAGACCTTCTCCACCTACGCCAAGAAGGCCGGCTACTCCACCAGCGCTTACCTGAAGCTGATGTACGGCAATAACATGACGATGTCCACCTTCAAGAGCATCCTGAAGGACACCCTTCTGGCTTCCCACTATCAGCAGGACTACATCGACAGCCTCACCTACACCGACGAGGAAGTGGAGACCTACTATAACGAGCACAAGAACAACTTCGACGTGGCCGACTACGAGTACATCTACTTCAAGGGTACTGCCGACTCCACCAAGGATGCCGACGGCAACACCGTGAAGCCCACCGACGAGGAGAACGCCGCCGCCAAGGAGGCTGCCTCCGCCAATGCCAACGCCGCTCTGGAGGCTGTCCGCAACGGTCTTCTGATGGAGAAGGCCGCCGACAACTACGATAACGGCACCTACACCGACCGTCCCACCGGTACCTACAGCGGCGACGCCGTCACCGAGTGGGTATTCAACGAGGAGCGTCAGGAGGGTGATCTGACCCTCATCGAGAGCGGCGACAACTACTATGTGGTCCTGTTCCACAGCCGCGGCCGCAACGACTACAACACCGTGGACGTGCGCCACATTCTGTTCAAGGTGGATACCTCCGATCTGGACAGCAAGGCTGACGACTATCAGGAGAAGCTGGACGCCCGCAAGGCCGAGCAGAAGGAGGCCGCCGAGGCCGCTCTGAAGAAGTGGGAGGAGGGCGCCCGCACCGAGGACAGCTTTGCCGAGCTGGCCAACGAGCTCTCCGCCGACACCGGCTCCAACACCAACGGCGGCCTGTATACCGAGGTGTACAAGGGCCAGATGGTCACCGAGTTCAATGACTGGTGCTTCGACGAGTCCCGTCAGCCCGGCGACACCGGCATCGTCTACAACGAGGGCAGCTACACCGGCTACCATGTCATATACTTTGTGGGTACCGACGCCCCCTATTGGCAGGTGCAGGTCCGCAACGCCATGAAAAACGCCGACTACACCCAGTGGAACAACGATCTGGTGAAGGATATCACCGCCACCGAGGCCTCCGGTATGAAGTACCTCGTCTGATGAATTTCCGAAAAAGACCGGCCGAGGCCGGTCTTTTTTGATACCGTCTGGAAGCAAAGGAGCCTATTTATGCACGAACAGTTTTTACGCACCGAGATGGTGCTGGGCCAGCCGGCGCTGGAGCGCCTGCAAAGCGTCCATGTAGCCGTGTTCGGTCTGGGCGGCGTGGGCAGCTATGCCGCTGAAATTCTGGCCCGCTCCGGCGTAGGTGAGCTGACGCTGGTGGATCAGGACACCGTCAGCGTCACCAACATCAACCGCCAGCTCTGCGCCCTCCACTCCACCGTGGGCCAGTCCAAGGCGGAGGTCACCGCCCGCCGTTGCCGGGACATCTCCCCCAGCGCCGTCATTCACCCCATCTGCGCCACCTACGACGCCGCCCATCGGGAGGATTTCTTCTCCGCCCGATATGACTACATTGCCGACTGCATCGATCTGGTAACCTGCAAGCTGGATCTGATCCAGCAGGCCATGGCCCGAAGCATCCCCATCCTGTCGGCGCTGGGGACCGGCAACAAGCTGGACCCCACCCTGCTGCGGGTAACGGATATCTCTCAGACCAGCGGCTGCCCGCTGGCCCGTGTCATGCGGAAGGAACTGCGCAGCCGTGGCATCCGCCACCTGAAGGTGGTGTTCAGCCCGGAGCAGCCCGCCGCCACCACCCAGCTGGAGGCCCCCTCCCCCGGCCGCCGCAGCGTCCCGGCCAGTGTGCCATGGGTCCCCTCCACCGCCGGTATCCTGCTGGCCGGCGCCATTGTGCGGGACCTCATCGGATGAGGGGCGGCGACATCGCCGGACTGCTGATCCGGCAGGCCCGCCTTCAGCGGGACTGGAGTCAGGAAGGTCTGTGCCGTGGCATCTGCGCCCCCTCCTATCTGTCCAAAATCGAGCAGGGCAAGGCCGCCCTGCTGGAAGGCCCTGCTCTCCGGCAGCCCGAATTTCGATTCCCTCTATGAACAGCTGGTGCAGCCCCGGCGGGAGATTCTTGCATCCAGTCCGCTGGCAGCGGATGCCCTGCTGCTGGATGCCTTTTACGCCGACGAGATGCGCCCTCTGCCGGTGGAGTGGGAGCCCTTTCTCTCCACCCGGCAGCTGGCCTTACAGCGAGGCCTGCAAGGCCGATGGGAGGAGGCGGTGCGGCTGGAGCCGCTGCCGCTGCTGGCTGCCCACTACGGAGAGTTCCTCTACGCCGAGGGCGAATACACCGCCGCCATCGAGGTGCTGCGGGACGCCTACCGCTCGGCATCGGACGCCGGCTACCCCTACCTGATGCTGTCCTGCCGGGCGTGGATGGGCAACTGCTACTCGGATCTGGGCCGCATGGAGGAGATGCTGACCCACTACTCTGTAGCGGAGCGTCTGGCAGAAGCCTTGAGGGATACCGGCAGCTTGTCTGCCCTCCGCTACAATGTTGCCTCCACTCAACTGGAGCTGGGTCAACCGGAAAAGGCCCTGCCCTACTTTGCCTCCCTCCCCCGCCCCGGCTTTCTGGACCTGCACAAACTGGCCATCTGCCACGAGCAGTTGGGCCATCGGGAGCAGGCGCTGACCGCCGTCCAGCAGGCGGAGCCTATGGCCTCCGGCGAAATGGAGCAGCGGATGCTGGCGCTGGTGCGCTATCGGCTGGAGCACCCGGACTACCTCCACGACGATACCTACGGCACCCAACTTCTGGACTGCTTCCAGCGTCTGCGAGACACATATCCTATGGGCTTCACCCGCTTCCACCTGCCGTGGGTGCTGGCGTGGTACAAGGCCAACCGTCAGTACCGTCAAGCCTGCCGCCTATTGGAGGAGTTTCCTGTAAAATAGCATTTTTGCCCCATTAAGAGGGTCATCACGGGAATAACTTTCCCACGATGACCCCCTTTTCTTTTGTAAGCAGCTGTGGGATAATCATAGCAGTGAGGTGAACGCTATGAAACAAACTCTCTGGACACGGAATTTTACCCGCATCACCGCCGCCACGACGCTGGGCGCTGCCGGCGGCATCATCAGTCAATTCGCCCTGTCCTTTCTGGTCTTTGACGAAACAGGCAGCACTCTGGCCTCGGCGCTGGTGGTGGCCATTCAGCTGATCCCCATGGTGCTGCTGCCGCTGGTCGTCGCCCCCATGATGGACCGCCTGCCCCGCAAGCCCTTTCTGGTGTGGGGCGACCTGCTCAACGGCATATGCTACGCCGGGGCGGGACTGTTCCTGCTGCGCAGTGCCTTCTCCTACACCGCCTATCTGGCCTTTTCCCTGCTGGTATCGTGCCTTGCAGCCTTCGATGAGCTGGCCTACAACAGCTTCTACCCCCTGCTGCTGCCGGAGGGGCAGGAGGAGCGGGCCTACACCGTCTCCGCCATGCTCTATCCCATTCTGAAGGTCCTCATGATGCCGCTGGCGGCGCTGCTGTACGACACCTTAGGCGTGGGACGGCTGCTGCTGATCCAAGGCGCACTGTCGGTGCTGGCCGCCCTCATCGAAAACCGCATCCATGTGCAGGAGAGCCGCCGGGATCAAGAGCCGCTGCTGTCCCTGAAAACCTGGTGGCGGGACGTCCGGGAGGCCGCCGCCTATCTTCGGCAGGAGCACGGCCTCCACGGCCTCTATGAGTACATGGCCGTCACCAACGGCATGGCCATGGGCTATTCTCCCCTGCTCATCGCCTTCTTTCGCACAGCGCCGGGCTTCACCACCGCCATGTACTCCTTCTTCTCCGTGGCGGAGTTCGCCGGGCGCACCATCGGCGGCGCCGTCCGCTACCGCTACTCCCTGCCGGAGCGAAAGCGATTCGGCTTCCTGTTCGGGGTGTATCAGACCTACGAACTGATGGACGCCTGCCTTCTGTGGCTGCCGTATCCCCTGATGCTGGTGAACCGAGCCGTCTGCGGCTTTCTGGGCATCCAGAGTGCCACCATCCGGCAAGCGGCGGTGCAGCGCTACATCCCCGACCGGCTGCGGGCTCGGCTCAATGCCTATGAGTCCATGCTCTGCACGGCGGCGGGAGCGGTGCTGTCGCTGGCCATCGGTGCTTTGGGCGAGGTGCTGGACTATCGGCTCTGCATGACCATCTGCGGCTTGATCGTCATGGCGGTTTGCTGGCTGACGGTATTCCTGCGGCGGCGTCAGGTGCAGCTGGTGCTGACTGACCGCCCCGGCGAGACCCCGCCCGATACACTTTCATAACGCTCCATTCTAAAAAGAAGGACCGAAAGGCTTTGCCTTTCGGTCCTTCTTTTTGCTCGATTCCATCAGCGCTGAAGGCGCTTGCCGCCGTGACGGGCCACCGCCTCGTCCCGCTTGCCAGAGATCTGCCGCCGCCCGGTCTCTGCAGGCCGCTGTACCTCCGCCGCGGGCTTAGGCACCTTCACAGGCTCAGATACCTCCGCAGACGCAGGCTTTTCCGTCAAGGTGGGGACTTCCTCCTCCATCGCCGCAGCCTGCACCGATTCGGTGGGAGCTTTCTCTCCCGCATTCGTTGCTATGCATCTCCCGGTGGGGGATTCTTCCGTTTTCTCTCCCTTTCGGCGTCGCAGGGGGAAGATGCACAGCAACGCCAGCACCACAGCAGCCCCCAGCACCAGATACAGTCCCGGCGGCCGGCTGATATAGCCGGACACATAGCCCAGCCCATCGATGCCCCACAGGGGCTGCCCCAGTACATTGTCCCAGTAGACCGGGGCTCCCTCCACATAGAAGAAGCGCCGCTCTGTGTCCACGGAACCGATGACGCCCCCCTCCAGCGACAGGTCACTGTCCGTGACGTAGGCGATGGTGTCCCCCGGCTGCAGCGTCTCCGGCTGCTCCTGCCGCACGTACAGCAGCGCCCCGGCGGACCACGGAAGCCCCTCCATGTCCGCCGGTACCACATAAGGCGTGATGCCGAAGGCCCGCACCCCCATGAGCCCCGCCGCCATCAGTAGGATGCACAGGGTCAAAAGCGTCGCCAGTACGCCGCATATTCCTCTGAAAAACTTTCTCATGTTGTCTCCGCTCATTTCCACAGGCTGCCGCATAGGTGTTTTTTATCATCTTACCATGTTCCCGCCCCAAAGACAAGCCCTTTCGCTATCCTCCTACCCCTTTCGCAGCTCCTTTTCCAGCTTCTCCAGCGCCCGCTTCTCGATGCGGGAGACATAACTGCGGCTGATGCCGTATACCGCCGCCACCTGCCGCTGGGTTTGGGGCGGATGCCCCTCCAGCCCGTACCGCCTCCGGATGATGTCCGCCTCCCGCTCCGTCAGGCAGTCCCGCACCAGACGCCGCAGCAGCAGCTGCTCCTCCCGATCCTGCAGATCCGACAGCATGGTGTCGTCGGTCCCCACCACGTCCAGCAGATACAGTGAGCCCCCCTCCTTATCCGTGTCGATGGCATCGGACAGGGACACCTCCCCCTGCAGCTTCCGCTGGGAGCGGAAGTACATGAGGATCTCATTTTCAATACACCTCGACGCATAAGTAGCCAGCTTGATGCCCCGGTCTGCCCGGAAGGTGTTGACGGCCTTGATGAGTCCAATGGTGCCGATGGAGATCAGATCCTCCTGATTGTCCGCCTGTGTATAGTATTTCTTGATAATGTGGGCCACCAGCCGGAGATTGTGCTCCACCAGCCGGTTCCGGGCCTCCAGATCCCCCTGCGCCCACCGCTCCAGGCACGCCCGCTCCTCCTCCGGCGGCAGCGGCCGGGGGAACGAACCGGGATTCCCCGTCAGACGCAGGGACAAAAACAGGCTGTTGGACAGCAGCAGCAACGCCGCAGACAGCATACAGATCCCTCCTTTTCTGCCAGCCTATGCCCTCAGAGGAAGTCCCTATGCTTGACGCAGCGCCAGAAGTGGGGTGCAATACATTGCAGAATAATTAAAACGTTTCTATCTCCATCAAATTTTCTGGAGGATCATATGGGTTTCATCTATCAGGAGTCCAATGCATACGGCGTAGAGGCCTTGGTGGCCTTGGAGCGCCACTACACCCCCACGGAGGAAAAATACTGCACCGCCGTCACAGAGGCCGTCCGCATCTGCGACACCTACGGCATCCCGGAGCGGGAGCTGGTGCCGCAGGTGCGCCATATCGCCGCCGCAGAGGAGTACCTGCTGGAGCACCTGTCAGAGGACGAGGAGACGCTGCAATTCCTGTTCACTCCTCTCTCCGGCAGCAACACCTGTCTGGCATGGTTTCTGGTCTGGGATTATGTTCGCCCCGGCGGCGAAAAAGCTTATAAATATACAGGCCACACACCCCAGCAGCGGCTGCGGGACATCATCTCCGCCGTGGGCCAGTATCAGGAGGCCCCCCTCCCCCCGCCGCAGCAGCTGGACACCATCTGCGACCTCATCGACTACATGGACCTCACCCGCCTGCCCCCTGCCGACCGGTGGCGGCTGCTGACGCTGTACGCCCATCTGGAGGAGTACGAGCGCACCGCCTGCCGCATCGTGGAGCAGTCCGCCGCCCTGCTGGCACAAGTGATGCAGACGCCGGAGACGGACCGTCTGCTGCGCCAGTGTCTGGAACAGACACTGGAGAACACCCCCCGTCTTATGAGCGCCTTTGCCCAGTCCCAGACGCTGTCCGACCAGAGCATCACCTTTCTGCCCTGCGTCATGTCCTTCAACTCCATGCGCTTCCTCACCGGCGACGACCACATCACCGTCATCGCCGGGGTGCTGTACTGGCTCATTCTGCGCCTGACGGAGAAATACGCCGCCAACGACGAGCATCTGCTGGCCTGCCTGAAAACGCTGGGTGACAAGAGCCGTCTGGATATCCTGAAGCTGCTGAAGGAGCAGGACCGCAGCGGGCAGGAGCTGGCCAAGGAGCTGGGCATCTCCCAAGGCACCGTTTCCCACCACCTGAACGTGCTGGTGCGGGACGAATTCATCCGTATCGCCAAGGACGGCAGCCGCCTGCGGTGCAGTCTGGCCCCGGAGGCCATCGAGTCCATGGTGGACGATATCCGCCGCCTTCTTTTGTAGCCAAAGGACGCACAACTCCATCCGAAAAGATCAGACCTCCCCGAGGTCTGATCTTTTATGCATTTACCCATTGAAAAATTTCGATTCCGGCGCTATGATGCGCCCATGAATATAGAAACGTTTTGATGTTCGTGAAAGTCGAGAGGAGGATGCCCCGGCCCATAGTCTCTTGTCCCTGCACACTCTATGAAAGAAAGGAAGCTTGCAAATGAAAAAGAGGATACTCTCCCTGTGCATGGCCGCCGTGCTGGCGCTGTCATGTATCCTGCCCGCCTCGGCGGCAGAAACGCAAAGCGCCTGACGGTTCGTTCCGTCACCCCCGCCGACCTGTCCCAGACCATGGGCAACACCACCCAGCAGATGACCGCCCAGCCTCAGGACCCCAATGAAGTGGTGGATATTCTGGTGGAGCTGGACGATGAGCCCGCTGCCGCCGTGCTGGCGGCCCAGTCTCTGACCCCCGGCATCGCCGCAGCCGAAAAGACCGCCGCCAAGGTCCAGCAGACCCTGCTGCGCCGTCAGGCCACGGTGCAGTCCCGTCTGGACCGCTCTCTGCGGCAGGAGCAGGTGGATTATACCTATTCCTATACCATGCTCTTCAACGGCTTCGCCCTGCGGACCACCCGGAAGAATCTGGAGACCATCCAGAGCGCCAAGGGCGTCAGCCGTGCCTTCGTGGCAGGCTCCTACACCCTGCCCACCGTGGAGCAGGCCGATACGCAGGCCCTGCAGGTGGCGCTGGCCACCAATCAGTTCACCGGTAAGGGCATGACCATCGCCGTGCTGGATACCGGGCTGGATACCGCCCATCCCGCCTTTACCAACGCCTCGGCAGACGCCAAATTCACCAAGGACTACGTCAGCGGTATTCTGCAGGCGGCCGACCTCAACGCCGAGGCCCTGATGCCCGGTGTCACCGCCGACGATGTGTATCTCAGCGCCAAGATCCCCTTCGCCTTTGACTACGCCGGTAAGGACGCTCAGGTGGCCCCCGGCAGCAAGTGGGATGCAGCAAATCTGGAGCACGGCACCCATGTGGCCGGCATCTCCGCCGGCTATACCGTGGACGGCGAGGGCGCCGTCACCTTCTCCGGTGTGGCTCCCGACGCTCAGGTCATCCCCATGAAGGTCTTTGACGACAGCGGCACGGGCGCCGCCACGATCACCATTCTGGCGGCTCTGGAGGATGCCGGCCGTCTGGGCGTGGACGCCGTGAACCTGAGTCTGGGCTCCTACGGCGGCTTCACCGTGGACGAGGACGCCCTCATCAACGACGTGTACAACAAGCTGGATGCCGCCGGCATTATGGTCATCACTGCCGCCGGCAACGAGACCTCCTCCAGCTATATGAACAGCTACGGTACCGACGCTCCCCTCACCGGGGACCCCGACAACAGCGTGGTGGCCGCCCCCTCCGTGTACCCCGCCAACCTGTCCATCGCCAGCGTGGAGGGTCAGGAGATCTACGCCAACTATGTGCTGCTGGGCGACGAGAAGATCACCTATACCGACAGCCAGACCTCCTTCCTGGGCCTGGACTCCTACGTTTCTCTCCTGAAGATATACGGTGACGTATCTGACGATCTGGCCGCCCCCTATGACTATGTCATGGTTCCCGGTTACGGCGCCGACTCCGACTACGAGGGCATCGACGTCACCGGCAAGATCGCTGTGGTGCAGCGCGGCGGTACCGACGAAAACGGCGAGCCCATCACCTTCGTCACCAAGATCCAGAACGCCCTGTGGAAGAACGCCATCGGTATTCTGGTGTACAACAATGACACCGAACATCCCGATGACTGCTCCATCCGCATGGCCACCAACTACTACCAGCTGCCCGCCGCCTTCATCAGCTATAACGCCGCTCAGAAGCTGGCGGCCAAGGCCGGCAGCTTCTGAGCGGCGTGGGCATCACCCCCACCACGGAGCTGACCGCCGAGCCCAACCCCTCCGCCGGCCAGATGTCCACCTTCACCAGCATCGGCGCCACTCCCGACCTGCGGATCAAGCCGGAGCTGTCCGCCGTCGGCGGCAACGTCTACTCCTCCATCCCCGCCATCGAGGGCAAGGGCGATTACGCCTCCATGAGCGGCACCTCCATGGCCAGTCCCTATGTGGCCGGTGCCAGCGTTCTGGTGAAGTCCTACATGGCCGAGAACTGGACCGGCAGCTATGATGCCGCCTCCATGACGGAGAACCTGATGATGTCCACTGCCTCCCCGGTCGTTGACCCGGAGACGAAGCTCCCCTACTCCCGCCGTCTGCAGGGCAGCGGCCTCATTGACCTGTCCGCCGCCACCTCCAGCGATGTGGTGCTCTACACCGATGCCGACCAGTACGGCGACACCAAGCCCGTGCTGGATCTGGGGGACGATGTTGCCAAGAACGGCAGCTACGACCTGACCTTCCACGCCCGGAACATGGGCAAGGACGCCGTCCAGTATGACGTGTCCGTCATCGCCATGTCCCCCGCCGTGCTGGAGCAGGACGGCAAGACCTACATGAGCAGCCACGATGAGGCGCTGGATGTCACCGTTTCCGGCGACAAGACCGTGACGCTGGCTGCCGGGGCCACCGGCGACGTGAAGGTCAGCGTCTCCCTCTCCCAGAGCCAGAAGGCCAAGCTGGACGCCGCCTATGAAAACGGCATCTATGTGGAGGGTTTCGTGGTGCTCACCGCCAAGGATGGCAGCGCAGATCTGTCCATCCCCTTCCTGGCCTACTACGGCGACTGGTCCGCCCCCGGTATGCTGGACTACGCCACTATGCTCAATGAGGATACCGTGCCTTACAGCCAGTTCTCTACCGAGCTGGGCGCATACTTCACCAGCAGCTTTGCCTATCATCTGGGCGCCAATCTGTCCGTGACCATGGACGGGGCAGAGAAAACCTCCCTGAAGGCCGAGCATATCACCATCTCCCCCAACGGCGATACCTATATGGGCGGCGTGGAACTTGTCAACGTCAGCCAGATGCGCAGCGCCTCCGCCCTGCACTTCACCGTCACCAACGCCGACGGGCAGGAGGTCTGGAGCGACGCCGTTACCAACGTCCCCAAGACCATCTATGTGTCCTCTCAGGGCGGCCCCATTCCCGCCACCATGTATCAGGATATGGCTCCTGACGCCTGGTACGGCACGGACAACGAGGGCAGCGCCCTGCCTGACGGCCAGTACTACTACACCATCACCGCCGATCCCGTCACCGATCACGAGAGCCGCAATGTCCGGGATACCCTGACCTTCCCTGTGTACATCGATACTCAGGCTCCCCAGCTGGATCAGGGCCGTGTGACCCTGAGCACTGGCGCCGACGGCCGCACCACCTTGGGGATGCAGGTCTCCGACGAGCATCTGTATCTGGATACCGAGATCTTCGTGGCCAATGACGACGGCACCATCAGCACCAGTTCCGAGAAGCTCCTGCACAAGAACGTGGGTCTGGCGGATATGCCCGATGTCACCTCCGACGCTGTGTCCGTGGATGTCACCGACTACGCCGGCAAGCTCCTGTATGTCCAGCTGTCCGACTGGGGCTACAACTACGCCGCCTATCTGGTGCAGCTGCCCGACACCTTCGAGGGCACCACCCTGTCCCTGTCCGATACCACCGCCTTCCTGTTCACCGGTGAACAGCAGCAGCTGTTGGTCTTCGACACCGATACCGAGGCCGCTCTCACTTGGACCAGCAGCAACGACGACGTGGCCTCCGTGGACGAGAACGGTCTGGTCACTGCCAAGGCCCCCGGCGTCACCACCGTCACCGCCACTACCGCCAACGGTGCCTCCGTCTCCTGCGTGGTGGGCGTCAGCGATCAGCTGACCTACACCGGTCTGCGTCTGGACTTCGATGAGATGACCACCACCATGTACTTCGATTCCACCATCGACCTGCCCGGCGTGTATCTGGAGCCCTACGGCTTTGCCCTCTCCGGCAAGCACAACGCCTACGGCACCGACGGCCTCATCTGGAGTGTCTCCGATCCCACCATTGCCGACTTGGATGAGTACAGCAAGACCACACTGGTGGCCAATAAGGACGGCAAGTCCGGCGACGTCACCGTCACCGCCGAGTATCAGGGCATGACCGCCTCCTTCACCGTCCATGTGGGCCCGTACCCAGGCTCTGTGGAGCTGTACCACGGCTGGATCCAGGCCCGCAGCAACCGCATCTTCCTGCAGGGCAAGCAGGGCATCGTGGGTGCCGGCCGTGACGGTATCCACGCCACGGATACCGCCGCCACCAGCGACGATCAGATCATCACCTTTACCAACAGCGATCCCAATGCGGTGGACCTGACCAACCCCGTGATCCGTGCCACCTCCAACCGTGATCTGCCCGATGAGTGCGCCTTTGTGGACGCCAGAAATCCCGGCAATGCCGTCATCACCGCCACCGCCACCAGCACCACCCAGGATACCGTCCAGTGCTTCGTCACTGTGGTACCCAAGCGGTACGACGGTATTCAGGCCACCCAGGATACCATTCATCTGAAGCTGGGCCAAGGCGCGGACCTCACGCAGTACCTGACCCTGCTGGACGAGTCCGGCGTGGTGATTCCGGAGCTGAACCCTGTGAACTATGCCAGTCTGGATGAGAGCATCCTCTCCGTGGATGCGAGTGGGCATGTCACCGCGCTGCACACCGGCACCGGCATGGTGCGGGCGTTGCTGAACACCGGTGACTACACCCTCATCGCCGTGGAGGTCACCTGCGATCACGACCACACCACCCGCACCGAGACCCCTGCCACCTGTACCGAGGACGGCTCTGTCACCGTCATCTGCGATGACTGCGATGAGGTACTGTCTACCGAGACGCTGCCCGCCACCGGTCACAGCACCGTGGTGAAAAACGCCAAGGACGCCACCTGCACCGAGCCCGGCTACACCGGCGATAAGGTCTGCACCGTCTGCGGCGAGACCGGCGAGACCGGCGAGACCGGCGAGGTCATCCCCGCCGCCGGCCACAGCTACAAGGACGGCAAGTGTACCGTCTGCGGCGCCGCCGATCCCAACGCCAACAGCGGCGGCAATACCGGCAATAACGGCACCGACAGCCCCAACACCGCTGACGGAGCCGCCATGGGTCTGTGGCTGAGCCTCATGACCGTGGCCGTTCTGGCCGGAGCCGTTCTGGTGGCCGGTAAGACGCCCCGGGCCTGATTCCCCCCTTCGCAGCGCTCCTCTTAGGCGATAAAAGCCCTTGGCGGCACAGCCCCTTGGCGGCACAGCCCCTTGGCGGCACAGCCCCTTGGTAGCAAAGCCCTTCGGCGGCGTAGCCCCTTGGCGGCGTAGCCCCTTGGCGGCGTAGCCCCTTGGCGGCGTAGCCCCTTGGTGGCGTAGCCCCTTCGGCGGCAAGGCCCCTTGAAATAGCGCATCTCTCTTTCTGTAAAGGCGGAGGGGGGACCCAGTAGGGTCCCCCTCCGCCTTTTGCTTTTCCGAATCCACCCGGCTTCTCCGCCGTCGCCTGATTTCCCGCTGCTTCCTGATTTTCTCGATACCGTTTCATCTTCTGATACGATTCGATTTTTGCTGCCACTTTTCCCTGATGCCGCCACGCTGCCAGAATCGAAAAATCCAGAGCGGCTCTGTGGCCCTTCTGCGCCTCAGTATTTTCTCCATGCGAAATATTCAAAAAATTCATGCTCCCAGCAGGAAAATTTTTCCGAAAAATCATTGCTATTTCTCCGGATCTCGTATATACTGGGAGGTGTATAGGTCATTCCTCCCTGCGCCGCAAGCAGGTGAGCTCTCCTCCTGTACAGCCGCATCCGGCGGCAAGCAGGCGGGGAAGGCAAAATTGCCTCCCCCGCCTGTTTTTTGCTGTTTTTCTATTCTGCCGGTATTCGTATTTTCAGCGTTGTCATTGCTCCGTATTTTCGCTCTCACGGCTCTGCTATCGTTCCGGTACCTGCGCTTTCGGCACTGCTGCCGGACCGGCTTTTGCACTTCTCCGGCTTCCTTGATTGGCCCGATATTCCCCCGTTTCCGACTCTGTCATCGGCATGGATCCCGCCTTTTCCCGGCGCTGCTATCATCTCGGCTCCTGCTTCTTTTCGGTGCCGATCATATGCCGGTATTTTCTCTTTTTCGGAATCGATAGCAGTCCGGTGCCTGGAAGTTTTTTCTCTGCCGGTATTCCGTTTTGGATTTCAAAGGGGGCTGCTTTTATCCCTTTGGGTTTTTGCGCTGTCGTTTTTTCGGTCTGCATCCGCCGGTTTTGTCCAGTTACTGCCCCATTTTCTGACCTTGGAGCGTCCCGGTTTTTGTCCAGCTTTTGTCCAGCATTGGACGCCTTTTTGTCCAGCCGCCGGTGGTGCCTCCCTTATTGAACCTCTTTGGGAAGCTTCTTATCCTCCGGTTTCGATCCGCAGGGGGCCTTCGGTTTTTTATCCTTCACCAAGATCACCGAGGTGATGAGCGCCGTCAGGGGGACCGCCAGAATGACGCCGATGCTGCTGGCGATGCCGCTGATAACCTCCGTGGCCATATAGGGGGAGCTGATGAGCTGCCGGGGATCCAGCCCCAGTGAATACAGATAAATGATGAAGGACAGGCCGCTGCCCAAAAATGCCAGGATCAGGGTGTTGGTCATGGTACCCACCATATCCCGGCCGATATTCATACCGGAGCGGAACAGAGCCCGGCCGTCCCGGTCCGGGGCCACGGTATGTACCTCCGTCAGCGCAGAGGAGATGCTCATGGCCACGTCCATCACGGCGCCCAGCGCACTGATGACTACCCCCGCCACCAGCAGGCCCCGCAGGCCCAAGGGCGTACCCGTCTGCCGCAGCTGCAGCAGTGGTTCCACATCCGTCAGCCGCAGACCGTCGATCCGCAGAAGGCTCTGAGACAGCAGGCCGAACAGCAGCGCCAGCGCCGTACCGGCCACCGTACCCAGCGCAGCACACACCGTCTTGCGGCACACGCCGCCCAAGATCACCATCGTCACCACGGTGATGTAGGCGCACACCAGAAACACCGTCAGCAGCGTGGACGCTCCCTTCATCAGCAGGGGGATCAGGATCCAGAACAGGCACACCAGCGTCACTGCCAGCGCCACCAGAGACTTGGCTCCCACCTTGCCGCCCACCAGCACCGTTGCCAGCAGGAACAGGCCCACGGTCACCGCCAGACCCACCGCCCGGTCATATTCGTACACCGTGGCGGTGTGGCTGCCGTCGTTATAGGTGGAGATCAGCAGCACCGCCCGCTGCCCCACCTTCAGGGGCTGGCCGTACAGCGGCCCCACATAGTTATACACCTGCATGGTCTCGCCCTCGTACTGGCCGGAGCGCACCTGTGCCAGCAGCAGCTGCTCCCCCCGATAGCCGCCGTCGGCCACGGTATCTGCCTCGGTATTGTCCGACAGGATATCCGTAACGACGCCGGTCTCGTACTCGGCATATTCATCCCCTCGGGGCTGGGGCTGCTCAAAGGTCACAGCCGCCATCCGCACGACGATGAACATCACCAGCGCCGCCGCCAGAATGACGCAGCTCCACCGGTTCCTGCTCCACCAGGCCCCGGCTGTCAGCCGGTCCGCATTCCCCTTCTTCCGCTTCATGGGCGTTTCCTCCGTCAATGATATTTGGTTACAGCATAGCAACTTCCGCCCCTGATGTCAATAGTGTTCACTAGTCAGCTACATCTGTCAATAGACTTTGCAGATATTATACAAACTTATTGCACGTTTCTGACAAAATCATTGAAAAAGGGGTAGCCATTTGGGTAGCTTTATGATAGACTGTTATCATCGGTCAAAGGCGGTATGTACGGCCAAAAGCGGCGTACACGGTTTTGACCGGCAGCACGATACACGAAAGGTTTGTCTTTGCTCAACGGTATCCCCCACAGTCGGCCTGTTTCAGCTGATCGGAGCCCTTGACGCTGCCTCCGTGCCAAAAACAGGATAGCTTGTGGAAGGTCGTCTGCCCGCCGGATGCGGGTCAGGCGGCTTTGTACTATCTCCGGGGGGACGGAAGGACAGAAGCAGGCCGCCGTGTAAACGTGTAATATTGAACAGGAGGGATTTCATTGAAGAAGAGAGGACTCAGCAGTCGGATCATGTCCGTGCTGCTGTCGCTGATGATGCTGCTCTCGCTGCTGCCCACAGCAGTTCTGGCAGACGAATCAGCGACAAAGACCTACACCAAGGTCACGTCCGCCGATGAACTGGTCAGCGGCAAGTACGTGATGGTAGCCAACAACGGTTACGCCCCCGGTGTGCTGGACGGCACATGGGTCACGGCAGTGGCCGTGACAGCTGCCAACGATCAGGTCATTGATCCCACGGGCGGCGTCTGGACGCTGACCGTGGGCAAGAATGGCACCATCCTCAGCGACGCCAATGGCAAGGCCATTGCTCCCAAAGGCGGCAACAACAATGGCATTAAAAGCGACAGCTACCGGTGGGCCGTGGATTTCGATGCCACCGACGGGGCCTTTACCTTCGCCGGACAGGGCGATGACACGGTCAAGCTGGCCAGCAACGCCAGCGCCCAGAACAAGTTCAGGGCTTACAAAAATGAAACCATTACTAAGTCTCCCGGCGGCTACCCCTGCCACTTCACCCTCTATAAGCTGGGCGGCGGGCTGGAGCAGGTAGCTGCCCCCACCGGCACCGCCTCCGGCGATGTGAAGGTGGGCGACACCGTGGCCTTTGCCTGCAAGACGGCGGACGCCACCCTGCGGTACAAGGTGGATGACGGCGCCTATCAGGACTACACCGGTCCTGTGACCATCACCGCCTCCTGCACCATCACCGTCAAGGCTGTGAAGGACGGCATGACCGACAGTCAGGAGGTCGTGTTCACCTACAAGGCCTATCGTCTGGTGGACAAGTACGTCAAGACCGCTGCCCTCACCGGCGGCGACAAGGCGGTCATTTTCAACGCCGGCAACGGCTACGCCGTCAGCTCCACCGTGATGAGCAATTACTACCTGACCCCTGTGGCCGCCACGGTGAAAAATAACGTGCTGACTGCCAACGCCATGGATGCGCTGGTCTGGGATGTCACCGCCAACGACGACGGCACCTATACCTTTACGCAGGACGGCAAGACCCTGACGCTGGGTGAAAATGACGGCAAGTTCCATCTCAACATGGACGCCAAGGGCACCACTCGCTGGGATGTGGAGACCTGCAATGCCGAGAACGCCTCCTACTACCTCTCCGGCAACGGCGTCACCGGGCAGTACGGCAAGGTCTACCTCGAATACTTCGCCAAGTTCACCGAGTTCTCCGCCTACTGCACCAGCACTGACCGGCTGAAGGAAGCGGACTTCGGCATGACCTTCTACAAGCTGACGCAGGAGAAGCAGTACGTGGACGCCACCACGGAGCCTGATCCGGAGGAGCCCGCCACCGTACCCATCCGCACAGCGCTGGAGGGCGCCACCGACACCGAGTTCACCGTCAAGGGCGTCGTGACGCTGGTGGACGGCCAGAACTACTATCTGCAGGACGCCACCGGTGCTATCTGTCTGCGGCTGGCCGCCAAGACCGATGAGATCGCTCTGGGCGACACCATCATCGGCACCGGCAAGCGGGCCGAGTTCAGGGGCATGGCGCAGCTGGGCAGCGGCACCTTCGTCAAGTCCAGCGGCCTGACCCTGAACGCCAAGCCCACCACCATCGCCGCCCTGACCGCCGACGATGTGTGTACCTATGTGCAGCTGAAGGGGCTGGAGATCACCGAGATCTATGACAACAACGGTCAGTACGCCAACCCCAACGTCACCTTCAAGGATGCCGACGGCAAGACCATCCAGCTCTATAAGGCAGTTCTGCCCAAGAACGGCGACAGCTGGGCCTTTGCCGTAGGCGACAAGGTAGATGTTACCGCCGCCGTAGGCACCAACAACGGTACCCTGCAGCTGCGGAATACCGTTGCCGACGAGATCCGGGCCGCCGGTTCCGTCAATGACCCCATTACGGACGACATGATCCCCGACGGGACGCTCACCGTCAAGGAGGCCGGGGCCATCACCACCGAGACCGAAAATGTCTCCGTGGTGGGTCAGGTGGTGTATCACTACGGCAACGCCTATAACGGCGCTGCCAGCATCAACTCCATCATTCTGGAGGACGTCATCGGCGGTGAGATCTACGGCTTCCAGATTTATGATTACGCCAACCACGCCAACTATAAGGTAGGCGACGTGGTGAAGGTCACCGGCACCGTTAGCCTCTACGGCGGCGTGCCTCAGATGAAGTCCCCTGCCATGGAGGTGGTAAAGGCCGGTGTGGAGGCCATCCCCGCACAGGAGATCACCGTCTCCCAGATGGGCGCCGACTATCTCAGTGAGTACGTCTACATCAAGGACGTGACACTGGGTACCTACAACGCTTCCGGCAGCACCCCCGTCACCGACGCCACCGGCAGCACCAAGCTCTTCAAGGGTGTGCCGCTGCCTGCCAATACTACTGAGGCCGATGTCACGGCCCTGTACGCCTGCTGCTCCGCCTACAACGGCACCTATCAGCTCCGCAACGGCGCCAGCAGCGACTATGTCACCCATGTGACGCCTCCCATCCCCGGTAAGCTGCCTCAGGCCGGCGATGAGGTGGTCATCTACAACCAGAACGCTGAGGCGGTTCTGGCGGAGCAAAATGACAACACCGACAGCCCCGCCATCAACAAGGCGGCCGCCACCATTGCCAACGGCAGGGCTGTCTGCTCCAACGGCGCCGTGGTCTTTACCGTGGAAAAGAGCGGCGAGTACTATCGCTTCCGCAACGACACCTACGGCTATCTGTGCGCCAACGGCACCGGCAACAACGCCTTCTATTCCCTCACCGCCAGTGAGGACGCCGACTGGCTGGTCCGGGAGTGCTCCGGCAATGTGGGCGGCTACGAAATGGAGAGCCGCACCGCCAAGTATAACGGCAAATACAGCCAGTGGCTGGAGTATTACAGCGACAGCTTCAAGGTGTACAGTATGTACAGCTCCACCGGTGATCTGGACTACACCATCTACTCCTTCTCCTTCTATCCCGTGGCGGAGGGGACGGAGCTGACCGGCGGCATCGTGAATATGCCCGCCGTGGTCATCGACCACCTGTATGACGCCTATGTGGGGCAGGCCTACACCTTTAGCTTCACCGTGGATGCTCCCTTCGGTGTCAAGGGCGACATGACCGCCACGCTGGCGGGCGAGGCCCTGACTGTCACCGAGGAGGAGGGTGTTTACACCGTCACCATCCCCGTGGAGAAGGTGACGGGCGACAAGCTCACCGTAACCATCAGCGGCGTGGACAATCAGGGCAAGGCCATCACCCGCACGGTGGAGATCCCCGTGAAGGACGAGCCGGTGTTCTCCGATCCCACTCCCATGCGGGGTGCTCAGACCGGCAGCGACAAGCGGCCCGCCATCTCTGTGGCGCTGGCCAATGCCGGGACGGAGCCCACCATCACCATGACGGTGAACGGCAAGACCGTGGATGCTGTGTATGCCGATGGTCGTGTCACTTACACGCCCGCTGCCGACCTCACCGACGGCCGCACGGAGGTGGTGGTCACCGCCAAGCGTATCGACGGCAAGGAGGCCAGCTTCAACTGGTTCTTCACCGTGGGCAAGACCCAGTATCAGCTGTACTTCGGTCAGCTCCACAGCCACACCCAGTATTCCGACGGCTCCGGTACGCTGACCTCTGCGCTGGACTACATCAAGAGCATCCCCGCCAGCGCCAACGTGCAGTTCGTGGCCTTCACCGACCACTCCAACTACTTCGACTCCAAGACCAATGCTAACGTGGAGGGCGCTCTGTATGACACCTCTCTGGTGAAGGACTCCGATGCCAACCACAGCTGGAGCACCTATAAGAGCACCATCGATGCCTTCAACGCCGAGAACGCCGGTTCCATGGTGGCGCTGGGCGGCTTCGAGATGACATGGTCCGGCGGCCCCGGCCACATCAACACCTTCAACACCCCCGGCGTGGTCTCCCGCAACAACACCACCCTCAACAACAAGACCGACGACGCCGGTATGAAGGCCTACTACGCTCTGCTGAGTCAGGCCGAGGGCGTGGACTCCATCAGCCAGTTCAACCATCCCGGCACCACCTTCGGCAACTTCAGTGACTTCTCCTACTGGGATCCCGTCATTGACAGCCGTATGTATATGGTGGAGGTGGGTAACGGCGAGGGCCAGATCGGCGCCGGCGGCTACTATCCCAGCTATGAGCAGTACATCATGGCGCTGGATAAGGGCTGGCATCTGGCTCCCACCAACAACCAGGACAACCACAAGGGCCGCTGGGGCAATGCCAACGACGCCCGTGACGTTATCCTCACCGACAACTTCACCGAAGATGGCATCTACGAGGCCATCCGAGCCCTGCGGATGTACGCCACCGAGGATAAGAACCTGGAGCTGGGCTACACCGTCAACGGTCAGATGATGGGCTCCCGTATCACCGAGGTCCCCGAGAAGCTGAATCTGGAGGTCACCGTCAACGATCCCGACAAGAGCGACTCCATCTCCAAGGTGGAGGTGGTGGTCAACTCCGGCAAGGTGGTCCACACCTGGTCCGACCCCGCCGAGCTGAATCAGGGCAGTCTGTCCGTGACGCTGGATCCGGATTACAGCTACTATTTCATCCGTGTCACCGAGGGTGACGGCGATCTGGCGGTCACCTCCCCCGTGTGGGTGGGTGAGAGCCTGAAGCTGGGCATCTCCAACATGGTCTGCGGCACCGCCACTCCCGTCACCGACGAGGAGCTGACCCTGACCACCACCCTCTTCAACAGCGAGGACACCGATGCCACCATCAAGTCCCTGACCTACACCATCGGCGGCACCGTCATTGGCGTGGATAAGGGTGAGGGCGACAAGGGCTACACGCTGGGCAAGAGCAGCACGCTGGATGTCTCCTTCCACTACACCCCCACCGCCGCCCGTGTGTTCACCGTTCAGGTCACCGCCGTGGTGGAGCAGAACGGCAAGGAGTACACCTTCACCAAGACCATCGATCTGGATGTGCTCAATGCGGATGCACTGGTGTACATCGGCATCGACGCCTCCCACTACAATGAGTATGTGGCGGGCAACTATAAGGATTCCATGGGCAACTTCGGCAATCTGGCCGCTGAGTACAGCGTCCGGACCGTGCAGCTGAACTCCAGCGAGGAGCTCATCGCCGCCTGCGGCAATCCCAAGTTCAAGGCTCTGATCCTCACCGCTCCCAGCCGCCGTCTGGAGGCCGCTCAGGCCGATCCCAAGACGTACAGCGCTGACGAGCTGGCGGCCATCGACGCCTTCAACGCAGCCGGAGGCACCGTCATTCTGGCGGGCTGGTCCGACAACTACGAGAACTACGACGTCATTCAGAGCAACCCCGCCATCAAGCACATGGCAGCCACCCAGAATGAGGTGCTGGCGGCCCTAGGCTCCAGCCTCCGCATCAGCGACGACGCCACCTATGACGACGTTCGCAGCGCCGCCGACGGCGTGGATAAGTGGCGGCTGTACTTCAGCTCCTACAACATGGACAACCCCCTGATGGACGGCGTGGAGGTCGATCCCGACCATCCCTATGACAAGCTCTACACCGAGCGCTTCAGCCACTACGGCGGCGCTTCCATCTATGCCGTGGACGCAAGCGGCAACGCCACCTCCACGCTGCCCGCTGCCGTGTCCCCCGTGGTGTATGGCCATGCCACCACCTACTCCATGGACGTGGATCAGGACGGTCTGGGCGGCGCCGGTACGCCCAAGTATGCCTTTGCCGAAAACGACAGCCGCCTGATGGTCATGGCCACCGAGCAGCTGGAGGGCCGTGGCATGGTGGTGGTCTCCGGTGCGGCCTTCATGTCCAACTTTGAGGTGCAGGCCAGCATCAGCGACAACGGCTCCGAGAAGAACTACTCCAACTACAAGATCTGCGAGAATCTGCTGCGGCTCATCAACCCCGTGCAGATCACGCCCATCGCCGAGGTGCAGGCCCAGACCGAGGACGGCTACAAGTACACCATCGAGGGCGTGGTCACCTCCAACGCCTCCGGCTATGACAAGGAGACGGCCTTCTTCGACTGCATCTACGTGCAGGACGAGACCGGCGGCATCAACTGCTTCCCCGTGGCCGGTGACTTCAAGATCGGCGACCGGGTGCGTGTGTCCGGCACCACCAGCTCCTATCAGGGTGAGCACCAGCTGGCCGTCACCGACATCGTCAAGCTGGGCGAGGGTGAGGCCGTGACCCCCAGAGAGGTCACCTCCACCCAGGTCAACGACGGCTCCGTGCTGGGCCAACTCATCACCCTGAAGGGCTATGTGGTGGGCATCGAGATGGCCAACGGCCTGGTGCAGACCATTCTGGTTCGTGACAGCGCCGGTGTGGTATCCCGTGTGTTCATCGACGGTTACATCTGCCCCAACGATGAGGTAAAGAACCTGGAGCAGGGCTGCGAGATCTCCGCCACGGGTCTGGCCTCCTACGACAACACCTTCGTGCTGGCCGACGGCACCGCTATGGCGCCCCGTATCCGCATCAGCAACCGTGCCGACATCATCTGCACCGCCCACACCCACCAGTTCGGTGAGTGGGTCGTCACCACTCCCGCCACCTGCACCGAGGACGGCGTGGAGACCCGCACCTGCCCCTGCGGTGAGACGGAGACCCGTGTACTCCCCGCCACCGGCCATACGGATGCGGACAAGGACGGCAAGTGCGATACCTGCGGCGCTGAGCTGGAGCCTGTGAATCCCGGCAAGCCCGATCAGCCCGCCGATCCCACCAAGCCCGCCACCGGCGACGAGAGCCGTCTGGTGCTGTGGGTCTCCCTGATGGGGATCACGGCGGTGGCCGGTGCGGCCCTGCTGGTGGGCAAGAAGCGCCGTGGATAAGGGAAAACCTCCCGACGCATGACCACCTGCCGCAAGGCATAAGCGCATAAGCGAAAAGGCGGGACCCTTACGGGTCCCGCCTTTTATCTGCCACCTGCGGGCCGTGATGCGCCGTTTACAGACTGTGATCCGCCCTTGTTAGAATCAGCAGAGGGTCTCTCCCGTGGGAAAGGCCCTCTCCTGCCCCACTCCATTGTCTTGCGCCGAGAGAGACACCCGCAGCATACAGGAGAGCGCATAAGGGAAGGGACACGGGGTGCTTCCGTGTCCCTTCCCTTTTGGCATTTTCTGCGCCCGTCAGTCCTTATGGCACTGGCCGTGCATGGCGCAGTGGGCGCATCCGGCCCCGCAGGAGGACTTCCCCTGTTTTTTCTGCCGGATCAGGCTCCGGACGATCAACGCTACGATGACGATGAGTCCTATACAAATCAAAATGGTGCCTACATTCTCGTTGATCCATTGCAGCATGGAAACTCACTCCTTTTCTGACATACTTGGAAAATTCAAGATACTTGCAGCATCTTCAGACATGGGTCCGAAGGGGCGGCGTGGGTCCCGTCTCCCGAAGGAGACGGAACCGCTGGCCTTGCGTACCGATGTGAAAAGATGGATCGGCTGCTTACACCTTGGCGCTGAGCTTGGTGGCCTCCTTGTAGGGGCGCACCAGCATATAGACGATCATGGCCAGCGCAGCCAGAGCAGCGATGAGGCCGATGATGTTCAGGCTGCCGGTGAAGGCGTTGCCGAACTGGTTGATCATCAGGCCGACGAGATAGGCGAAGCCGCACTGATAGCCGATGGCGAACCAAGTCCACTTGTGGTTGTTCATCTCACGCTTGATGGCGCCGATGGCGGCGAAGCAGGGAGCGCACAGGAGGTTAAATACCAGGAAGCTGTAGCCGGTGATGCCGGTGAATGCCTGAGCGATGTTCTGGTACACGGTGCCGTCGCCGCCGCCATACAGGATACCCAGCGTACCCACGATGTTCTCCTTAGCCACCAGACCGGTGATGGAGGCCACGGTCGCCTGCCAGTTGCCCCAGCCCAGGGGCTTGAAGATCCAGCAGATAGCGCCGCCGATGGCAGCCAGAATGGAGGAGTCGATCTCGGACTCATCCAGCATACGGAAGGTACCGTCCACCCAGCCGAAGTAGGTGGTGAACCAAACGAAGATGGTGGACAGCAGGATGATGGTACCGGCCTTCTTGATGAAGGACCAGCCACGCTCCCACATGGAGCGCAGGACGTTGCCCAGAGTGGGCCAGTGGTAGGCGGGCAGCTCCATGACGAAGGGAGCGGGGTCACCGGCGAACATCTTGGTCTTTTTCAGCATGATACCGGAGATGATGATGGCGGCCATGCCGATGAAGTAAGCGGAGGTGGACACCCATGCGCTGCCGCCGAAGATGGCGCCGGCGATCATGGCGATGAAGGGGACCTTGGCGCCGCAGGGGATGAACGTGGTGGTCATGATGGTCATACGACGATCACGCTCATTCTCGATGGTACGGGAGGCCATGATGCCGGGTACGCCGCAACCCACGCCGATGAGCATGGGGATGAAGGACTTACCGGACAGGCCGAACTTGCGGAACACACGGTCCAGAACGAAGGCGATACGGGCCATATAGCCGCAGGCCTCCAGGAAGGCCAGCATCAGGAACAGCACCAGCATCTGGGGAACGAAGCCCAGCACGGCGCCGACACCGGCCACGATACCGTCAAGGATCAGGCCGCTGAGCCAATCGGCTGCGCCGGCAGACTCCAGACCGCTCTCCACCAGAACAGGCACGCCGGGGACCCACACGCCGTAGTCGGCGGGATCGGGGGCGTCAAAGCCGTTCTTGTTGAGGTAGGCCACGGCATCCACATAGGTCACGCCCACGGTGCTTTTCTTGTCGGCACCCTCGGGGATGGCGTCGTAGTAGGCGGTCATGGTGTTGATGGCCAGCGTCTCCTCATCCTCCACATCCACGGTAGCGGTGGCGTTGCTGCTGGCGGTGAAGCCGTTCATCTGAGCGGTGACGGCAGAGGGATCAAAGTCATCGGCCTCGGGATCGATCTCGATGCCCAGAAAGGCCTCCACAGCCTGCAGGGATGCGGTGTACTCGTCGTTGACCTCGTTATAGGCCTTGGAGCCGATACCCAGCAGGTGCCAGCCGTCGCCGAACAGGCCGTCGTTGGCCCAGTCGGTAGCGGGGGCGCCCACGGCCACCATGGCGATCCAGTACACAAGGAACATCACCAGAGCGAAGATGGGCAGGCCCAGCCAGCGGTTGGTGACGATCTGGTCGATCTTATCGGAGGCGGAGAGCTGACCCTTGCGCTTCTGCTTGTAGCAGCCCTTGATAAGCTCAGCGATGTAGACATAGCGCTCGTTGGTGATGATGCTCTCGGCATCGTCATCCAGCTCCTTCTCGGCGGCCTGAATGTCCGTCTCGATGTGCTGCATCACGTCGGCGGGGATGCTGAGCTTTTCCAGCACCTTGTCGTCACGCTCGAAGATCTTGATGGCGTACCAGCGCTGCTGTTCCTCGGGCATGGTATGTACGGCGGCCTCCTCGATGTGGGCAATGGTATGCTCCACGGGGCCGGAGAAGGTGTGCATGGGGATGGTCTTGCCGTTCTTGGCAGCCTCCACGGCGGCCTCGGCGGCCTCCATGACACCGGTACCCTTCAGAGCGGAGATCTCCACCACCTGGCAGCCCAGCTCACGGGACAGCTCCCCGGTGTTGATCTGGTCGCCGTTCTTGCGGACCACGTCCATCATGTTGATGGCGATGACCACGGGGATGCCCAGCTCAGTAAGCTGGGTGGTCAGGTAGAGGTTACGCTCCAGATTGGTGCCGTCGATGATGTTGAGGATGGCGTCGGGCCGCTCACCGATCAGGTAGTTACGGGCCACCACTTCCTCCAGCGTGTAGGGAGACAGGGAGTAGATGCCGGGCAGGTCCATGATGACCACATCCTCGTGCTTCTTCAGCTTGCCTTCCTTCTTCTCCACGGTAACACCGGGCCAGTTACCAACAAACTGGTTCGAGCCCGTCAACGCATTGAACAGCGTGGTCTTACCGCAGTTCGGGTTGCCCGCCAGGGCAATTTTGATCTGCTTATCCATTGATGCTTGCTCCTTTTGGTTTGATTTCTCTAACTTATCACTAACAAAAATCAGGGCCTATGAAGGCCGGGTTCGCTCCATCCGCAACAGGGCACTTACTCGACCTCGATCATTTCGGTGTCGGCCTTTCGCAGGCTCAACTCATAGCCACGGACGGTGACCTCCATGGGATCGCCCAGAGGGGCTACCTTGCGGACGAATACCTCGGTGCCGCGGGTGATACCCATGTCCATGATGCGGCGCTTGACAGGACCCTCGCCGTGGAGCTTTACCACCTTGACGGTCTCGCCGATCTTGACCTCACGCAGTGTTTTCATACTTTTCTCTCCTTTTTTTGTCAAATCATGATCTTCCGTGCCATCTCTTCACTGATGGCGATACGGGATTCCTTGATCTTCACGATGATATTGCCGCCCAGCGTAGCCACCACCGTAGCCGTACCGCCGGCTACAAAGCCCAGATCCTCCAGATGCTTCTTTACTTCCGGGCTTCCGCCCACCTTCCGAATGAGATTCTCCTCGCCGGGGTTGGCCAGTGCCAAAGGCATCATCACATCATTCCTCCCAACCAAACGGTTAGCACCCGCTAACCTCTGTGCCAAAATTAAAGTTAAGTTACCCTAACCACCGACTAAGTTTAACCGCTCTAACCTGCTTTGTCAAGGGGATTTGGAAAAATTTTTTCTCTCCTTGCATTTTTGGTTAGTCTGTGTTAACCTATAAGAAATATCCGAAAAAGGTTGGTGCAGTTTGCCATGAAGATACAGAAATCCTCTCAGGACTATCTGGAGTCCATGCTGATGATGCAGCAGGAGCACGGCTATATCCGTTCCATCGATGTGGCGGAGCATTTGGGTGTCACCAAGCCCAGTGTCAGCTACGCCACCAAGCGTCTGCGGGAGAACGGCTATATCACCATGGACCGGGAGGGGTTCATCACCCTGACGGACTCCGGCATGGCCATTGCCGCCAGTATGCTGGACCGGCACCACACTCTGACCCGCTTCCTCATCACTCTGGGGGTGGACCCCAAGGTGGCGGAGGAGGACGCCTGCAAGATCGAGCACGACATCAGCGACGAGACCTTTGCCGCCATCTGCGCCCACGCCGTGCGGCACGGCGAGAAGAAATAAGCGCACACGAATACGCAGCAAAAGGCGGGGCCGGACAACTTGTCCGGCCCCGCCTTTTTTGTGTTGGGGCGAAACGGCGTACAGGTGTCAAAGGTCGCAGGCGCTGCGGGCCGCTGCGGCCTGTGGCTGCGGCGGCTGGGGCTGCGGGCAGCTGCATGGTGCAGCGCTTGCGGGGTCACTGCTCCATCTGCCGGTACAGGGCGTTCAGCGCATCGGAGAGAGTTCCCACCCGGTCCATAAGACCCTCGGCCACGGCCTCCTCCCCGTAGACGATGCTGCCCACATCGTTGGCCATATCGCCGCTGGAGAGCATCAGCTGGCGGAAGCGCTCCTCGGTGATATGGGAGTGAGCCGCCACAAAGCGGGTGATACGGTCCTGCAGGCGCTCGAAATAGTGGTAGGTCTGAGGAGCGGCGATCATCAAACCGGACATCCGGATGGGGTGGATGGTCATGGAGGCCGAGGGGGCCATCAGCGTCACCTTGCCGGCCACCGCCAGCGGGATGCCGATGGAGTGGCCGCCGCCCAATACCAGCGTCACCGTGGGCTTGGTCATGCCGGCGATCATCTCCGCGATGGCCAGCCCCGCCTCCACGTCGCCGCCCATGGTGTGCAGCAGCACCAACAGACCGTCCACCTCCTGAGACTCCTCGATGGAGGCCAGCAGAGGCAGGACGTGTTCATATTTGGTGGTCTTTGTTCCGGAGGGGGCCTGCCCGTGGCCCTCGATCTGGCCGATGACGGTAAGGCAGTGGACGGTGCCGTGGTCGTTGGTCACCACGGAGGAGCCAAGGTCCACGATCTGGCGGACCCGGCTGTCCTCCTCTTCCTCTTGTGCGGGTTTGGTGGGTTCTGTGTTCATGGCTGCGCCTCCTTTTCTTCCGTCTTAGTCTGCGCCGGTGGAGAGCGGGCTATACACCCTTGTGTTTCAGGTGGTACTGCAGTATACTGAGGTCATATAAGGAGGTGCGACACATGAAGCTCTATTTCAAGCAGCGCTTTTTCTCGTGGTTTGACAGCTACGATATCTATGACTACGACACCGGCGATGTGGTGTATACGGTGGAGGGGCAGCTGGCCTGGGGTCACTGTCTGCACATTCTGGACGCAGACGGGCGGCACATCGCCACGGTGAAGCAGCGGCTACTGACGTTCCTGCCGAAGTTCGACCTGTATCTGGGAGACGCCTGCATCGGCACCATCTGCAAGGAGTTCACCATCGTGCGCCCACTGTTTACGCTGGACTTCAACGGCTGGCAGGTGCAGGGAGACTTCATGGGCTGGGAGTACGAGATCACAGACGGGCAGCGGCAGGTGGCCGCCATCTCCAAGGAGCTGCTCCACTGGACGGATACCTACGTCATCGACGTGGCCGACGGGCGGGATGGGCTGTGCGCCCTGATGGTAGTGCTGGCCATCGACGCCGAAAAATGTTCCCACAACAGCTGAGAGGGCTTGCAGTTTTCTGCGAATTCTGCTAAAATAGGATGTTCAGATACCAATTCACAAAGGAGTTTTTCACTATGACCTATACGTATATCCCCAAGGGCGTCTGTTCCCGGAAGATGACGGTGGAGCTGAACGACGACCACACCATTCAGGCCGTCCGGGTAGAGGGCGGCTGCAACGGCAACCTGCAGGGCATCAGCCGTCTGGTGGTGGGCATGGACGCTCAGGAGGCCATCCGCCGGATGAGGGGCATCCAGTGCGGCTTCAAGTCCACCTCCTGTCCCGACCAGCTGGCCACAGCGCTGGAGCAGGCATTGCAGCAGGGTTAAGCGCCATGTCCCAGTTTTTTGAGCTGCACTATCACCTGCCGGAGGATCCGGCAAGGCTGTTTGACGTGGCCCAGGGGCTGGCGGGCCGCCGCAGCATCCTGAAGCGGGGCGGGACCGTCAAGGTCAAGCCCTTCACGGAGACCTGCCGCCGCCTGCTGTTCCAGTGCATCGCCTTTGCGGTGCTGACGGCGCTGGCCGCTGTGTTGGTCTGGGCCTTGCATGCCAAGCTGAAGGTGCTGTTCTTCCTGTGTCTGGTGATGTCGCTGGTGACCTTCTGGACCTATCAGGCGGGCCGCATGGGCTATCGCAAGTCCTGGACGCAGTTCCGGGAGGGCAACCGCCCCGACGGCACCGTCACCTTCACCGCCTCCGGTATCCGGGAGTGGAACGCCTCCGGCCACACCGAGCGGTTCACATGGGAGCAGTGGGACTGCTGCATCATCAGCCGGGAGGTCATTGTGCTGACCTTCCACCAGCCCATGCTGGTGCTGCTGCCCTACACGCAGGAGTCCGAGAGCACCGTGGTGCAGGCCCTGAACGCCTTCGGCAAGCAGGACACCATTTACAAGGTTTGACGTGCTTCTCCCCGGCGGAACCGCCGGGGAGTAATTCTTCACAGAAACAGGTTTTGTCTATTTTCTAACACACCGGAAAATCTTCCCCGTTGACTTTGCCGGGGAGTGCTTTACAATGGGGCGTATCGCTTGTATGTTTCGCAATTTGGGAGGTTTCCATGCATATTTTGATCACTGTACTCGTCTGCTTTTTCGCCGGGATGGGGGCCGGTCTTGGCACCGGCTTCGCCGGGATGAGCGCCGCCGCCGTCATCAGTCCCATGCTCATCACCTTTCTGGGCATGGACCCGTATCTGGCGGTGGGCATCGCCCTGTCCTCGGACGTGCTGGCCAGCGCCGTATCTGCCTATACCTACGGGAAGAACAAAAATTTGGACATTCGCAATGGGCTTATTATGATGGCCAGTGTGCTGGCCTTTACCGTGGTGGGCAGCTACATCGCCAGTATCGTCCCCTCGGCCACCATGGGGAGCTTTTCCGTGGTAATGACCTTCCTGCTGGGTGTGAAGTTCATCCTCCGGCCGGTGATGACCACCAAGGAGGCCATGCAGAGCGTCAGCGCCAAGAAGCGGGCGGTGCAGTCGGTGGTGTGCGGCGTGATCGTCGGCTTCATCTGCGGCTTCGTCGGGGCCGGCGGCGGCATGATGATGCTGCTGATCCTCACCTCCGTGCTGGGGTATGAGCTGAAGACTGCCGTTGGCACCAGCGTATTCATCATGGCCTTCACCGCACTCACCGGTGCTGTGTCCCACTTCGCCATCGGCGGAGCGCCGGACTGGACGGTATTTGCGCTGTGCGTCGTATTCACCCTGCTGTGGGCCCGCATCGCCGCCGTATTCGCCAACAAGGCCGAGCCCAAGACCCTGAACCGGGCCACCGGCGTGGTGCTGGTGGTGCTGGGAGCCGTGGTGCTGCTGTTCAAGCTGGTGGGGTAAGTAAAAACATCTGCCGCAGAAGCCTTTTTCGTCAGATAAACGGTCAGAAAGCGGGCCGCCGTCCAGAGGGACGGCGGCC